>Ga0082335_1000511_pt1 | contig 98598 bp, 105 predicted proteins | sample Subgrocontami58m_FD_72375 | JGI IMG/M metagenome (GOLD analysis project Ga0082335, IMG submission 72375) | Subsurface groundwater microbial communities from S. Glens Falls, New York, USA - GMW37 contaminated, 5.8 m (SPADES assembly) (version 2) ... | reverse complement strand
TTATTTGGCTTCATAGATCTCCTGTTCTTTGCTTGTTCTCAACTTACAAAGTAACAGTTTTTTCCAAAGATCTATGGAGCTTTCTTAATTTTTTCTGTCGCACTTCTAATTACAATTCTTACATATTATGTAAATTTGTTAATTTGTTATTTTGTCCGCAGGAATTGTTTGTCGAGGAAGCTCTCGGAGAATTCGATGACCGTCGGGCGGCCGTGGGGGCAGGTGAAGGGGTCAAGGCATTTCAGAAGCGTTTCTTTTTGATATTCGGCCTCTTGTTTATTTAAGGAATCACCGGCCATGACGGACGAGCGGCAGGCGCGGCGGGCGATCGTGTCGTGGTCAGCGCAGCCGATATGTTCGCCGGAAAGTAATTCTTGGACGGCTTTTTCCGCGTTTTTAAGCAACTGCGGATGGCTGTGAATGGCGATTTGTTCCGGGTTCCAGCGCGAAGTCGAAAAGCCTGCTTTTTCTAATCTTTCTTGCGATTCCTCCCAGATAAGAAGTTCTTGCGGGATTAATTTAAGAAGAATTGGGCTTAAAAGGTGCTGGACTTCCACGTTTCCTTTTTCCATTTGCAGGATAAATTTCTCGTAAGCGATGCGTTCGGCAGCGGCGTGCTGATCGACAACTAAAAGAGATGTCCCTGATTCGAAGAGAAGAAATTTGTTGATTAAACTTCCCAAATAATGAGCCTGCGTTAATTTTTTCTGCAGGGAATCCTGTTTTTGTGTCTGCGGAATAAAAAATTCCTGGATTTCTGGCGGCCTAGGCCCTGGGATCGAATAGTTTGAGTTTAAGGATGAACTCTCAGCCTCCAATGTTTCCACGGCGGATTCGTTTTGACAAGAGGTAGTCCCGATTGCTTCGAGATTTTGCCTGATTGCCTGATATTCTGATGGCCTGGTAACCTGCTTCATTTTTCCTCCCATCAATGCCTGTTCGCACAATCGTCGTAAAATCAGGCACACGCTTTGCTCATCCTTGATTTTCACTTCCCGCTTGGATGGATGAATATTGACGTCCACCTCACTTGGCGGGATTTGAAGATAAACGGCAAAGCAGGGGTTAAAACCTTCGGGCATAATCAGCCGGTAAACTTGATTCAAGTGAAACGAAATATTTTTATTCTGGACAGGCCGGCCATTAACAAAAATAAATTGCATGTCGCGGCGGGGACGTTTAATGTTGATGTCACCCAGAAGGACATGGATACTGTCCCTGCGGGTTTCTGACAAATATTTTTCTTCTACGCGCAGGCAGTGGGCCATGCGGTCGATGAAACTCGTTGTCGGCGGTAAATCGAAGAGCAGGGAAGCGTCACGATTTTCCAATTGATGCGTTAAACGAAAGCGGACCTGCGGGTAAAGAATGGTGTAGGGAATAAAAATATTGAGGATTTGATTTAATTCCGTCGTATTTGTTTTTAAGAATTTACGCCGGGCCGGGGTGTTAAAGAATAATTCTTTAATTTCGATTTCTGTTCCATTAGTCCCCAGGGCCGCAGGCTTTAAATCGATTTTTTTGCCGCCCTGCATGTGAAGTTCCCAGCCGGAAGTGTCATCCTTTGTTTTTGTGCGCAAGAGGACGTCAGCAATCGCCGCGATAGAATACAGGGCTTCTCCTCTGAATCCTAAGGATTGAATGGCAAAGAGATCATCCAGGGATTGAATTTTACTGGTCGCGTGCCGCAGGAAAATATGCTCTAAATCTTCTTTTTCGATGCCGCTGCCGTTATCTTTAATGAGGATCGATTGTTTGCCAGCTTCTTTGAGACGCACCTCAATTGAGGTGGCGTCCGCGTCAAGCGCGTTTTCAACAAGTTCTTTAACCGCCGAACTTGGCCGTTCGATCACTTCGCCAGCGGCAATTTTACTGACTAATTCTGGGGGAAGTATTTTAATTTTGGACAATTTTTTCTTTCCATTCCTGTATTCTGTTGAGTGCCTCCAACGGCGTCATTGAATTAATATCCATCGCCTCAATTGTTTTTTTAATCTCTTCTAACAAAGAATCGGGTTTCGCTGAAAATAAACCCAATTGGAATTCTTGGGTTAAATTTCCTTTAAGATTTTCTTTTAAGTCATTTTTTAATTCCAATTGGCTCAAGATGTGTTTGGCGCGTGAAATGACCGCAGGCGGAATACCGGCGAGTTTGGCCACGTAAATCCCGTAGCTGTCGTCGCTCGAGCCCGGCATAATTTTATGCAAGAAAATAATTTCCTCTTTCCATTCTTTAACGGCGACATTGTAATTCTTAATGCCGGTTAATTTATCGGCTAAGGCGGTCAGCTCGTGAAAATGGGTGGCAAAAAGAGTGCGCGCTTTTGTTTGATAAAAATGTTCGGCCAGCGCCCAGGCTAAACTAAGCCCGTCGTAGGTGCTTGTTCCGCGGCCGATCTCGTCTAAAATGACAAGGCTTTTGGGTGTGAGATTATTTAAAATATCCGCGGTTTCGTTCATCTCGACCATAAACGTGCTTTGTCCCTTAACGATGTCATCGTGAGCGCCGATTCGGGTAAAAATTTTGTCGACCATGCCAATACGCGCGGATTGGGCGGGAATAAAACTTCCCACCTGCGCCATGATCGCCAGAATCGCTGTTTGGCGGATATACGTCGATTTACCGGCCATATTGGGACCGGTCAAAATAATGAGGTGTTGATTTTCCGCGTCCAAATACGTGTCGTTGGGGATAAACGATTCATTGAGCATTTTCTCAACAACCGGATGGCGGCCTTCCTTAATATCGATGATTGTATCATCGGCAATATCAGGACAGATGTAATTGGGCTGCGCGGCCAGAAGGCTTAAGGAATGTAAACAGTCGATCGTTGCAATGGATTGACACAGGGTGTGCAGTGCTTTGGAATGGTCCAGAATTTTCTTTCGGATATCTTCAATGATTTTCTCTTCGAGCTTTAAAATTTTTTCCTGCGCGGTTAAAATTTTCTCCTCAAATTCTTTGAGTTGCGGCGTGATAAAACGCTCGGCATTCACCAGTGTCTGCTTGCGGATGTAATCGCCGGGCACGCGGCTTAAATGGGTGTTGGTTATCTCGATGTAATAACCGAAGACATTGTTAAAGCCGATTTTGAGGGAATTTATTCCGGTGCGCTTAATTTCCTCTTCTTGCATTTTTTTAAGTAAATGATTCCCGTGCTCTTTAAGATCCCGCATCTGGTCAATTTCCGCGTTGTAGCCGTTGGCAATGATTTTTCCTTCCGGATGAGAGAGGGGAATATCTTCGGCGACAGCTTTTTGTAAATATTCACGTAGATCAAGAATATCCTCAAGAGAAAATAAAACATTTTGAGAGTCGACGCTATTTAAAATATTTTTAAGCCCAGGGATTAAACTTAAGGCGTTGCGGATGGCCAGTAAATCTTTGGCATGCGTAAGCCCCATGCTTAAGCGCGAGATATTTTTTTCAATATCCGGCAATTTACTTAAAATGGATTTTAATTCTTGCGCGACGCGGGGAGTATTTTTAAGGATTTTGATCGCCTCTTGGCGCTCTTCGATGTCGCGGCGATTTTTTAAAGGATGCGTGAACCAAACCCTAAAAAGTCTTTTGCCTAAGGCGGTTAAGGTGTCATCGAGTGTTTTAATGAGGATATCCAGCTCTAAGCCGCTGTGGGCCGCCGGAGAAATGAATACGTAATCTTCATCCGCGTACAAAGAAATTTTGTCTACGTGGCGCAGAGGCTGTTTATTCATCTGCTTTAAATATTCTAAAAGCGCGCCGGAACTCGCCGTGGCGGATTTTAAATCTTCAATCCCAAACCCACGCAGATTGTGAACGCTAAAGTGTTCCTGAAGCGTTTTTTGAGCGATTTCTGGATTGAAACACCAATCTTCAAAAGGGGTGAGAGAAATATTTTTTGACTTTAAAATTGGTTTTTGAAAAAGTATTTTAATTTTTTCTTCCGATGCCTGCGGGAAAATACATTCCAGGATAGGAAGCCGCGCCAGGATTTCAGCCAAAATATTTTTTTCTAAAGGATATTGATTGGTTTGAATAGCTCCTGTGGCTGGATCGATAAAGGCGACCCCCATATGCTCACTATTGGGACTTAAACTCATTAAATAGCGCGCGTCGCTTGTTTGTTCATCTAAAAATGTCCCTCTGCTGATCGTGCGGATCACATCGCGTTTGACAATGCCTTCGGCGAGCGCGGGATCTTCAAGCTGTTCGCAGATGGCTACTTTATATCCGGATTTAATAATTTTGGCGATATAATTGTCCGCGGCATGGTAAGGGATTCCGCACATCGGAATTCTTCCCGACGGGGTTTTCCCTCGAGAGGTGAGGACGAGATCAAGGATGCGGGAGCCTATTTGGGCATCCTCGAAAAACATTTCATAAAAATCACCTAGACGAAAAAAGAGAAGACAGTTTTGGTGTTTGGCTTTGATCGCTTGATACTGCTTGAGCATGGGGGTTTCTTGCATCGGTATTATTTATAGCACAAAAGACTGATGGTGAGAATAAAAGAATATTATTGAGGCAAAGCCTTGTCAGAGATAAGCGCGGGTGTTATACTGAAACCATATTTTTAAAAATACAAATAATATCCCGATGTTTTCTAGGGAAGGAGAGGAAGAATGGGCCAAAAGAGTGATTTGAGAAAAGGGCAGTATTTTTTTCTATTTTTAAGTTTATTGATAAGTTTATTGATTTTAAGTTTTTCAGCCTCCGCTCAAGAAGACGTAAAAGAAACTCAAAATTCGTCTTCCGCCTTTTTGTTAGAGATTGGAGAAAGGGCTTACGCAAAGGGGAGAATGCAGGAAGCGATTGGAGAGTTTAGTAAAGCCTTGATGATGGACCCCACCAATGAACAAGCCAAGAAGCGTTTAAAAGATTTGGGCGTCAAAGAGGAAGCTTTGCTGGCCATTAATCCTCAGTCCGTTAGTTTAGCCGATCTCTCCGAACAAATTAATGTTAATGAAGGGCAAATTCAGCAGCTTCAAGAGGAAAAAAATCAATTAACCGAAGAATTTCAGAAACTGCAGATAGAGAATAGTCGTTTAGCCCAAGAAAAAATAGACCAAGAATCCCATGCCCAGGCTTTAAAACAGAAAAAACAGCCGCTTGAAAATGTGGTCATAAATGTTTTAGAAGATTATTTAGACGTTCGAGAGAAAGATTTAGAAGAAGTTCAGAAAAAGCTTGCCGCCGTGGAAGCGGAATTAAATAATAAAAATAATTTAATTGAAGAACAACAAAAGCATCTTCAGGCATTGCAGAGTGCCACAGATGAAAAGGAAAATGTTTCTCCGTAAAAATAAGATAGGTAAGAATTCTTCAGGATTTGCCCCGTTAATGGTTAGAGAACAAAGTTGTCTAACGGGGTTCACTTTGGGAGAGGTGATGGTTGTTATTGTCATCCTAGGAGTTCTCGCGGCGTTAGCCCTTCCTAATTTTCAGATTCAGATGATGAAAGTAAAAAATCAAGAAGCGATCCAGGTTTTGCTCGCTCTTTACGGCGCGCAGAAGGATTATGCGAAGGAACACGATGATGGCAAATCGACAACTTTTGATTATGCAAATTCAATCGATCAATTGGATGTTGATACTCAAGGGTTAAAGAATTTCGTTTATCCACCAGCTGTTATGAATGTAGGAGATAACCCTTGCGATGGTGGCTCAACTCACTATTTAGCCAGCTTAACAACTACAGATGGAAGCTATATTCTTTATGTCTTAGAAGATGCTACGATCGTCTGTAGCAATAGTGGTGGAACTTGCTCCGACAGCTTGTGTACTAAAATGGGATTTAGATAATTTACGTAAAAAAATTCCTATCTAAACTTCGATATTGAATCGCCTCCGCTAAGTGTTCGGTTTGGATATTCTCTTCGCCGGCTAAATCCGCGATGGTGCGCGCGACTTTGAGGATTTTGTCGTAGGCGCGGGCTGAAAAATTAAGTTCCTCGATGGCTTGTTTGAGAAGAGTTTTGCCTTCACCGGAGAGCGGACAGAATTCTTTAATCTGGCGGTGATTCATCTGCGCGTTGGCTCGGATAGAGATTGACGTAAGCCGCGCATACTGTTTCCGGCGGGCATTGGTTGTTCTTTCTTTAATCGCGCAAGAAGTTTCAGCGCTCTGCTGGGAGAGCAGATCAACCGAAGGCAAGGAGGGCACTTCCAGATGGATATCGATGCGGTCTAAAAGAGGCCCGGAAATTTTAGACATATATTTTTGGATTTGAAAGTTTGAGCATTGACACTTCCGTCGTCGATCCGTAAACCATCCGCACGGACAGGGATTCATGGCCGCGACCAGCATAAATTGGGCGGGGAATTTGAGTGTCTTGGAGGCTCGGGCCACCGTCACAGAGTGATCTTCCAAGGGCTGGCGTAACGCCTCAAGAGCCGCGTGATTAAATTCTGGTAATTCATCCAAGAAAAGAATACCGTTGTGACTAAGCGTCACCTCTCCTGGCCTTGGCACGGAGCCTCCTCCGACGAGGGCGATACTAGAGCTCGTATGATGGGGAGAGCGAAAGGGACGGGTTTGAATCAGAGACTGATCCTGTTTTAAAAGTCCCATCACTGAATGAATTTTTGTTGCCTCGAGTGTTTCTTCCCACGTCATGTCGGGCAAAATGGTTATTAATCGTTTAGCGAGCATTGATTTACCGCTTCCCGGCGGGCCGATCATTAGGAAGCTGTGGACGCAATAAGACAGATTCTAGTTCATTTGTGTTTTGATGACTGCAACTATCTGAATGTAACGTAGCATTTTCGGGCAGGAGAGGGATAATGCTCTTGATTCTGACCGTCTTTCCCTCAATGGATATTGAGTTGATTGCGAGTGTCATCAGGTTGCGCTTGGATTTAAAGTCATTTCCGATTTTTTTTAGGTTCGCGTCCAGTAAAGCGCACAACTGGTAAAGGTTATCCTTTGAGAAATTCGTTGTCTGAGATTTATTTTGTCTTTCCAAAATAGTTTGCCGTTTTTGCGTCAATTCGGCAACCCTGTCTTTTATCTTGCTCATTTGGGATTTCAACTGGTCAATGGTGATGATGTTTTCCCGGTAGGCGTCAAGCAGACGATTTTCCTCTTGCGACATATTGGCCAGTTTTATGTCGAGCGCTTTCAGTTCTTCTTCGGTATTACCGCTTGACTTGGCGGCATTTTCACGCAATGATTCCAATTGGTCGAGGATCAGTTGAGGGTTTCTTATCATCTGGCAGAAGGAATCCCAGACGATGGTTTCGAGCTTTTCGGCTTTGACCATGGAAGCTTGAGTACATTCTCTTGGCAGAGGGAACGATCGGCTTCGGTTTCCGCATCGGTAGTAATATTTCCCATGGCAGGGCGTACCATGAAACGGCGATCCACAAAAGCCGCATTTGACTATGCCTCTCAAAAGATAAGGATATTTAGCGTTTCGCGGAGAAAGATTTGAGTTCTTTTTTAATTGCTGTTGGGCAATCGAGAATATTTCGTTATCGATAATCTTCAAATCATCCGGCAGCTTGATGGACATCCATTGGTCTTTAGGGCGCAATTTACTACCAGTGAATTTCGTTCTGTGGTATTTTTGATTATTTCTGTGAGTTTTGGCTTCGCAAGAGGCGTTCTTGTTGTAATAGGTGATGCCAGTGTATGTCTCATTGCGGATGATTCTGTGCAAACTACTGGTTCGCCAATGGATGCCCTGTCGCGGAGGGATATTTCTTTTGGTAAGTTCCTTCGCGATTGACCGTATGAACATTTTTTGGTTAACGAAAAGGTCAAAAATCAATTTAACGACTTTCGCTTCGTTTTCTTCGATTACATATTTTCCCGGAATGTTTTTTTCTTTGTCACCTTTCACATAGTGATATCCATATGGGGCGATGCTTCCAACGATGTTGCCATTTTTGATTTTGTGCATCCGGCCCCGCCGTGTCCTTTCTAGTATTTTCGCTTTTTCAAATTCCGCAATCAATCCTTGAATACCAGTCAGAAGATTTTCTTCTGGATTGTCTTTACTGTCCGGGCGGTTTAAGAAAATCAATCGGACGTTATATTTTTTGAATTCTTCTTCAATTAGCCCAAAGTAAATAAATTTTCTGGAAAGCCGATCGGGAGAGTGAAGTAGAACGGCTTCAAAAAATTTATTTTTGGCATCATCCCGCAAGTTGTCCAGTGCCGGTCTGGCCAGTAATTCACCAGAGTATCCTTCATCAATGTATTCCTTTGTAAGCGAATATTTTTGGGATACGACAAAGTTCCGCAATGCCGTAAGTTGAGATTGTATTGTTTCTTGTTTTTCTTGTTTTTCGGTACTAACTCTGGCGTAAATGGCAATTTTCATAGTATGACAATCATGGCACAACCCCGGGCACAAGCCAAGTTAATTTATTTACATAAGTTATTTGATAGCAATAGCTTAAATATCAAATTTAACCTATGATTGGCATTTTCCGTGGGTTCAAATTCCCAGGTTATATCCTCAAATTTTTCATCTCCTGCCTGCTGATCCTCTTTTGATTTTTCTGTCATAAGCACCTCCATAGGTGATTACGAGAAAAATCAGAAAGTGTCGGGAAGAAAAACCTCCGTTAGGCCTCCGTTATGGATTTGAGGGTTTTGAAAACATAACATGTAGTTAGGGGTTCATCGATACACCTCAACAAAAAAAGGAGGGGTGTGTCAATGAGCCTTAATTATGCAAGTGGTCTGTTTGAAGGGTGGGAAGTAGCAATAGCAAAGAAGTACGTCCGGCAATTCAGAAGCACATGCCAATGCCTCAGGAGGGATTTTGAGGACGATTTAATCGATGAATGTTTAAAACATTGGTACTTCTTAAGGGACACCGTGAAGCCGGAAGAGGAAGAAAAACGCAGGGCTTACATGGTGGCGATTGTCAAAAATAAACTTTCAGATATTGTCCGAGAGCATACTTCAAAAAAGCGTAACGAGTTTTTTCAAGCAGTTTCTTTAAATCAATTCTTAGAAGATAACTCCGATTCTCCTTTCCTTGCGTGTCCAGCGCAAAGAAGCCCGTCCGATGAGGTTGAGCTTTCTGAACTCAAATCCAAACTCCATCAGGTGTTCAAGAAATTAAATCCTCAACAAAAGAAAGTCTACACGGCACTTCATGAAGCGAAGTTGACCGTCACACAAGTCAGCCTGCAACTAAGACTTCATCGAAGTACGGTTTATGACGAAATAAATCGTATCAAGGGGATATTTGAAAACGAAGGGCTTAGAGAATATTTGCAATAAGCCCCCGACATTTTTGCAAATCTTTCGTAATCACCTGTGGAGGCAATGATGACACAAGTTTGTAAGTTCACATTCAAGAAGGAAGTCACCCGGGAGTTTGTAGAGGAACAGGTCGCTTTTGCGATTCTCTCGGCTGAGTGCACTTTTGGGCAGGCCAAGGTCAGACTAAATGCCGCTTACTTGGCTTCCGACAACAAAGTCGTGATCGATGTTTCCAATACGATTGGCGAGCATATTGCTGAAATCTTTACCGGACTAATGATCAAGTTCATTGGTGAGCGAGGCTTCAGTGTTGAGCGGGTCAGGGGGGCAAACCATGAAGGTGAATAAGGGCTTAAAGAAGCTCTACAAAGGTCTCAGCTGGTACAACCGTCAACGTTTATTGGAAGCCAATTGCAAGAGGAAGAAAAGTGCACAATCTTTTTAGCCATCAAAAAGAGGCAATTGACTTCGCCATTCGCAATCGAGGATATTGTGCCCTGTTTCATGATCCAGGCTTAGGCAAGACAAGAACATGCCTTGAAATTTTTAAGTATTACCATCAGTTCGATTTGAAACTGTAGTGTGTCCTTTGTCGCTTGTCAATTCCGCGTAGGGTGAAAATATCAAACGATTCACGGTTTTTTGTATGCTAATTTAAAGGAGCTGTTTCGGAAGAATCCGAAGAAAAAAGACCGTATTAAATTAATAAGGGGCGGCAGAAATGCCGCTCCTTTTAATAAGGATTTCGCATGATTGAACAGGCTTTGATTTACGCCAACCGCGGATGGGCGGTATTCCCATGCAAAAATAAAATCCCCTTAACGATACACGGATATAAAGACGCATCATTGGATGCAGAGGTCATCAAGCAGATGTTTGCTAGTCATCAAAACGCAAACATTGCTATTACAACTGGTAAAGTATCCGGGATTTTTGTTTTGGATATAGATGTCAAAAACGGCACACATGGTGATGAGTCGTTACGTGAACTTGAACGGGAATTTGGTGAGCTGCCGCATACTGTTGAATCTTTAACGTGGAGTAAAGGAAGGCATGTTTTCTTTCGTTATCCTGACAAAGGCATTGGATGCAAAACCGGTATTCGTCCGGGCATTGATATAAGAGGCGATGGCGGATATATCATTGCACCACCGAGTTTAATTGAAGGTAAGTCTTACGAATGGGAAGTGGCGCATCATCCGGATGAAACCATGATCGCGGAGGCCCCGGAGTGGCTCCTTGAATTATTGGCTGAAAAGCAGTCGGTTGTGGATCTGTCTGATAAAGGCGCGAAGGTCATTGAGGACCGTAATAACTCACTCATGTTTATGGGTGTGAAGCTTCGCAAAATGGGATTGGAACATCCCCAGATTGAAATGACGCTTCAGTCAATCAATGAGAGCCGTTGTTCACCCCCGTTACCTAAGAAAGAAGTATCAGCAATTGCAAAAAGTGTATCACGCTACAGCGTGGCGGATGAGGAGAAGGCCAAAGCAAAAGAGCCCTTTACGGATGTATGGAACGCTAATCTGTTTTTGGAGAAATACGGTGACAGCATCAAGTATTGCGATTCACTTGGCGGGTGGTTCATTTGGGATGGCACAAGGTGGGAGCGTGACGAAAAGTTCCAAATATTACGATTGGCTAAGAACACGGTCAAGCAGATGTACCAAATGGCCAAGGTAACTAATGACAAATTTTTATTTAAACATGCGGTTAAGAGTGAAGCAGAGGGGCGGCTTAAGGCCATGACCAATCTTGTGCGAAGCGAGGGTGTGGCCGTGAAGAGTGAGGATTTTGACAAAGACTTGTTTTTGCTCAACTGCAAGAACGGGACGCTTAACCTCGAAACGGGAGAACTTAAAATTTACAACAAGAATGACTTCATTACTCGGCGGGTTGAACTGAATTATCGCAAAGAAGCGCAGTATCTGGAGTGGCGGCGTTTCTTGATGGTGATATTTCAGGGTGATATGGAGTTGATTGATTTTATGCAAAGAGCGGTCGGATATTCGCTGTCCGGGTCAACCAAAGAGCAATGCATTTTTATTTTGTACGGGCTTGGTATGAACGGCAAGTCTACGTTTTTAAAGCACATCTTCCGGATCCTTGGTGATTACGCGATCAACACGCCAGCTTCGACATTGATGGAAAAATACAACGATTCAATTCCAAACGATGTAGCCAGACTTAAAGGTACAAGGTTTGTGACGGCCTTGGAATCAGGCAAGTCGCGGATGTTGGCTGAAGCGCAGATTAAACAGCTGACTGGCGATGATCCGATATCAGCAAGGTTTCTGCATAAAGAGTATTTTGATTTTTTTGCGACATTCAAGATTTTTTTCGCCACAAATCATAAACCAAACATATCGGGAACGGACAAAGGTATTTGGCGACGCATTATCACTATTCCATTTGAGCGCGTCATTCAGCCTAAGGAACGGGATCCGAAACTGGATGAGAAGTTAGCGGCTGAATATGAAGGTATTTTGAGCTGGGCTGTTGAGGGATTCCAGATGTGGCAAAAGCATGGACTTGGCAGGCCAGACAAAGTAGTTGCGGCCACGAATGAGTATCAGGAAGAGTCAGATTTGATCGGCAATTACATTGATGAACGATGTGTTCTTGGTTCGGATCTGAAAGTCCAGGCCAGCTTGATTCTTAAGGATGTTCAGCAATGGGCTAAGGATAACGGTTTGCGTTGTGTTAAACGAAACGAGTTTATTGATTACATGAAGAAGCGTGGTTTTAACAAAGACATGCTTTCGGCCGGGCATGGCAAAGGCAATATTTATTGGTTTGGGGTTGGTTTGAGGGCTGGTGAAGTGCAGGAGGAGTTCAGTGACAGGCCATTTTAGTAGAGAAGTAGAGATTGGGTAGAGCAAGTTTTGGACAATCTCAACCGCAAAAGTTAATTAAGGGTAATGGGTTACGGTCAGTAGTAGAGGAAGTAGAGCTTCTTTTCTTCTATATATAAGACTAAAAAAATAAAAATAAAAAAATAGATATTAACAGTAATACAAAGTTCCTCTACTTCTCTACTTCTTCTACTGAGGGTTGCTTATGACAGAGGCACAGTTCGACAAGTTCAAGGCTTTGTTCCGCAAGTTTGTTGATGGTACACGCTGGATTAACGAGAAGATCGCAAAAGGTCATAACATAGATAAAGACAAGGCAGAGTTCACTTGTTTGGTTGTTGAGCCCATGGACGCCGTGTTGGTGGAGTTTACAGATGAAGACAAGGACTATTGGATCAGGATGCATGATGCCGTTCGTATCTTTGATGGAAGGATTGTTTAAATGGAAAAGCTTTTCCCGATTGTCTTGATCGTGCTGGATTTCTTAGCGGCATATGTCTATGGATTGCAAGGTGACGTGCGCCATAGTGTTTATTGGTTGTGTGCTGGTGTCTTGACGATATGCGTAACGTTTTAAGAAGTTTGGGTCCTTCCGAGGGGGGTGGCCTATGCGGGTCGGCAGGCGCGCAGACGGTCAGTGATATGCAAATATTTTTTTGTCGTTTCATGTTCATAAATCCAACGTTTTAGATAAGTACGTCTGGGGGTTTCCTCGACGGAGAATAGGAGGATAAAGGTATGGCAAAGATCAATGGTGAACCTGAAATCATGAAATTTCCAATTTCATCCTTGAGCCCATGGGAAGACAACCCGCGTGAGATATCAGAAGAGGCATTAAAGGGGTTGCGGGACAGTCTTGAGAAGTTTGGTTACGTGGATTTAATCGTGGTCAATAAGCGCAATAGGAAGGTTATCTCGGGGCATCAACGGTTACGGGTTCTTAAAGAGGATGGGGCTCAAGATATCCTTTGTTTGGCGGTTGATATCGATGATATGGCGCAGAAGGCCCTGGCGGTTACGCTTAACAATCAACAGATTACAGGTTACTTCACGGCGGCTTTGTTACCCATCCTCGAAGATTTGAGGAATCAAATGCCAATGGATTATTTAAACCTTCGGCTTGCCGAGTTACGGGACGGGCTGGAGGAGTTTGAGGTTGAGAAGACCGGTAAAACTTTGCCCGATGATATTCCAGAGCCGCCCAAAGAAACTATTACAAAAAAGGGTGACCTTTGGATTTTAGGGGATCACCGGTTACTTTGCGGGGACAGCACAAGTGACGAGGATGTCAGCCGTCTTATGGATGGGCAAAAGGCCAGTTTGTTTGCCACCGACCCGCCATATTGCGTGGATTATACCGGGGCGGACCGGCCGACTGGCGGCAAAGACTGGTCGGATGTTTATCACGAGGTTGACATACCAGATGCCAAAGATTTTATGAAAGGATTCTACACAGTCGGTTTAAAACACATCAAAGAACATACGGCTTTATATCTTTGGCATGCCTCAAAGCGCCGAGCCATGATTGAAGGGATTTGCGATGAGTTGAATATTCTCATTCATCAGCAGATCATCTGGGTTAAACCGTGCGCCGTCCTTACGTATTCGTTTTACTCTTGGCGTCATGAACCATGTTTACTCATGTGGATCAAGGGACAAAAGCCGCCGTATAAACCGAAGAATAAATCCATCGGCACTGTGTGGACGATTAATTTTCTGCGTTCGGGGGATCCGAGCACACCAGAATATCATTCTGATGTCTGGGAACTTGACTGGGAAGGGAAAAAGCGTAATTCGGGTCTGCTCCATCCAACGGTTAAGCCGACGGAAGTATTTGCGATACCGATGCGCGTGCATACTTCCGTTGGGGATATTTGTTATGAGCCGTTTTGCGGTTCAGGGTCCCAGATCATTGCCGGAGAGCGTTTAAATCGGCGGGTGTTTGCCATGGAAATTGAACCAGTCTTTTGCGACGTAGCGGTCAGGCGATGGGAAGAGTTTACGGGAAAAAGGGCTGTGTTGGCATGACAACGAACGTAAATGATAAACCCAATCTTCTTGAGATAGCGCGGCAACAAAGGCATGTCAAGATCATTGAGAAAATGCAAAGGGGGATATCGCTCACGCAGGCCGAGATCAAAGAACTGGCCAAGTATGAGGGCGGTGATTCTTCTCCCGGGATTGTTGAGAATCAGGAAAATGTTGCAAAGTTATTTTGTGTATCGACTCGAACGATAGCGAATTGGGCAAAAGATGGCATGCCGGTGACTAAAGATGGCCGGTACAACATCATTGAAATTCAGGCTTGGCGATTTGATAAGGCTAATAAACAAAGGGCGGGTAATAAAAAAAGTCCTGAGGATTGGCTTTTAAGATATCGCGAGTTTAAAGCCAAGCTCGAGGAAATAAAACTTAAGACGACCATTGGAGAGTTAGTGTCCAAGCGTGAAGTTGAGGCCGGGCTAATTCAGATAAGCATTGCCATTAAAAGAGCATTGCTCGCGCTGCCTCGAGCTGTGGCTCCAAGGCTTGTGGGATTAGAGCCGCGCGAAATGGAAGGCATCATTCGTGAACGTGTCGAGGAGATCATCAATCTATTCGCGCAGGATAGGATATTTAAAAAAGATGATAAGGCTCAGGAAAAAACCAAGGATATGGACGGATAACGTACGCCGTGCATGGGAGTTGCCAGAGAGACTGACGGTGTCGCAATGGGCGGATCGATCACGTGTGCTGGATTCCGCGCATGCCGAGCCGGGGCCCTGGCATACCGAACGCACGCCGTACTTGCTTGGGATCATGGATGCGTTTAACGATTCTTACATCGAGGATATTACGATCATGGCATCGACGCAATGCGGAAAAACGGAATCGATGCTCAACATGATGGGATACGCCGTTGATCAGGATCCGGCGCCTATGCTGTTAGTCATGCCGCGTGAAGATGACGCAAAAAGTATTTCCTCAAGAAGAATAATCCCGATGCTCAGGATGTCCTCTGATTTACGGAAACACTTCACGCTTAATTCCGATGACATCACCAAGATGGAAATATCCCTAGACCGCATGACCATTTTTTTGGCCGGGGCAAACAGTCCAGCTGGTTTAGCGCAGCGTCCGATTCGGTATTTGTTTTTAGATGAGACGGATAAGTATCCGCCGTTTGCCGGCAGAGAATCTGATCCCATTAAACTTGCTACCGAACGCACCCGCACGTTTTGGAATCGTAAGATCGTTAAATGCTCGACGCCAACGAATGAAGACGGATATATTTTTCGTGAGTATGAGCGTTCGGATATGCGCAAATATTATGTTCCTTGTCCTTTTTGCGGGAGTACCCAAGTTTTTTCTTGGCCGCAAGTCAAGTGGCCGGATGATGTTCGTGATCCAGAAGAGATAAAAGCAAAGCGGTTGGCGTGGTATGAGTGTTTCCATTGTAAGCAAAAAATTACTGACAGCATGAAACACAAAATGCTCATGCGCGGCGAGTGGATCGCAGAAAGTGGAAACGCAAGGTTTAAAAGAAGCAGCCGGGTTGGGTTTTGGATCAACGCGATTTATTCCCCGTGGCTGACGTTTTCCGAGATAGCGGCTGAGTGGCTGGGATCTTATCAAAAACCAGAGCTTCTGATGAACTTTGTTAATTCTTGGCTGGCCGAGCCGTGGCGGGAAAACATCGGCAAGACCAAACCCGATGAGATTTTAGCTCTGGCTCGTCCATATAAGGCTGGTGAGGTCCCGGAAGATGTTATTGTTTTGACTGGGGGCGTGGACGTTCAGAAGGATCATTTTTACGTAATTATTCGCGGGTGGGGGTATCTTCAAGAGTCATGGCTTGTGTTAGCGGCTCGTCTTGAGGCATGGGAGGACGTGGTTTCGGTCATGTTTCAAACGTATTATCCATCGGTAAATCCCAACCTCGCGCCCTTGCCGGTGAGGCTGATATGTATTGATACGGGGTATCGGACATCCGAGGTTTATGAGGTATGTCGACAGTGGCGGGACATTGCGCGTCCTATTAAAGGACGTGATCAACTGGGAGGCGTTCCTTTTAAGGCGGTGAGTCTTGATAAACTACCTTCGGGACATTTGATTCCCGGAGGGTTACAGTTGTGTCATTTAGATACCACGTATTTTAAAGATAAAGTTATGCGTTTGGTCAAGAATACATCATTTGATACACCGGGCGGATGGCACATTTACCAGAATCCATCCGAGGATTATATAAAACAATTTTGCGGAGAAGCCAAGATGATTGTTCGTGATAAAAAGACAAGACGTATGCGTGAAGAGTGGCGGCCGGTCACCACCCATGCGGCCAGTCATTATTTTGACGCGGAGGTGTACGCGACAGCGGCCGCAGAGATGTTACGCGTTTTTGATCTTCGAGAAGAGGGACAGTTAATTCACCAACCGGCACAGAACGACCCTCGACAATTCAAACATGAAAATTGGATTTCACGACAGCCTAATTGGATGAGGGGTAATGGATAAATGGATCAACAAAAAAGGTTGGTTGCGGGGATATGTTAAGCCGCGTGAAGATGAAAAGCCTAAGAATGATGAACCCATTGAAGAGAATCAACAACCCAAACATGGCGTTGTGTATCACCCGATTCGTTGTCCAAAGTGCCGAAGCAAGAATCATAAATGTTATGCCAGTAAGGTGCCTGTTCGGTATCACATTTGCCGGGACTGCGGATTTAATTTCAAAAGCACGGAAATTGACGCTTAAAAAGTTGTTACCACGTTGTGGTAAGTACCCCCTTGCGCGCTTGGTAAACTTGGGGTAAATTAAGAATATAAGAATTTTTATATCCGTCTCGTCGAGGTGGCCACCTTTACGAAATGGTAATAAGCGGCAGATTGGGTGCCAATCCACTCAACTGCCGCTTTTGTTTTAGAAAGGTAAATATGGCGCCACCCACTACTTCTGAAATGCTCAACCAAGTGAATGCGGCGATTTCAGCACGGTTGATCGGCGGCGCGGTCGACTCTTACAGCATTAACGGACGCAATATTGAGTACATGCCGATGCCAGACTTGCTGGCTTTGAAACGGGATTTAGAAAAACAGTTAGCCTCTGAAAATGGCGGATCGAGGAATTACGCCAAGTTTGTGGATCCTGATTAACCATGAACCAAACGAAAAATAAAAAAACTTTTGCCGATCGATGTGATGATTTGATTGGTGTGTTTTCGCCGTATGCGGCTGCGAAGCGAAAATATTTTCGTTATATCGCGCAAGGAATGCTGGGTTCTTACCGGGGAGCGGAGGGCGGGCGGTTACGCGGATCATGGATCCCGGGCGGCGGTTCGGCAGATCAAGATTTACTGCGTGACCTTGCGAGCTTGAGAGAACGAAGCCGTGACTTGGTTCGTAACGACGGCATTGCCTCCGGCGCCATTGATACGATCATTACCAATATAATCGGATCCGGCATTCGTCCCCAAAGCCGTATTGATAAAGATGCATTAAACGTCAACGAAGAATATGCGGAAAAATTACAACAGCAGATCGAAAAAATCTGGGAGAAATGGGTTGATTACGCCGATGCGGGCAACCGATTAAATTTTTATGAGATTGAGGAGTTAGTTGAACGACAAAGATTTATCAATGGTGAAGCGATTGTGATTCCGCTTCGCGTTAACGATTCAAAACGCCGCCGGCCGTACAGCTTGGCGTTACAGGTTGTAGAATCTGACCGGCTAACGACGCCTATTGGATTCTTATCGGATAAAAGCGTTCGTTACGGCGTTGAAGTCGGTGAGTATGGCGAGCCGGTTTCGTATTTTATCCGCCGGACCCATCCCGGCGATATCAATTATGCCGTGAACGTCAGTGCCAACGGGTTAAACAGTTACGTTCGATACCCCGCGTTTAATTCTTTAGGCGATCCTAATATTTTTCATCTGTACCACGTCAAACGTTCTGGCCAGACCAGAGGTGAACCATTTTTTGCGCCGGTCATGAATCTTTTCAAAGACCGTTTTGAATATATGGAATCCGAGCTTGTGGCCAATCGGGTTGCCGCCTGTTTCGCTTTGTTTATTAAAAAAGATCAGGCGTATACCAACAGTCTTATGCGAAGTACGAGTGAGAATGATAAGCGGATGGAGGAATTAAGCCCTGGGTTAATTGAGTATTTAGGTCCGGGGGAGTCGATTGAATCGTTTAATCCTAACCGTCCGGGTGGAACGTTTGGTCTTTTTATTGAGCGGGTTTTGCGGGACATCTCATCGGGGCTGAATATTCCTTATGAAATTTTAGCGAAAGATTTTTCAAAATCCAATTATTCCAATACTCGCGCGGCATTGCTTGAAGCCCGCCGATTTTTCATGATGCAACAGCGGTTTGTAGCGGATAAGCTTAGCCAGCCGGTTCTTATGGCGCTTATGGAAGAGGCGTATTTAAAGGGGGATCTTCCGATTTTAGATTTTTATCAGAACCGCGCGGCGTACGTAAGAACGCGTTGGATTTCACCGGGCTGGCAGTGGGTTGATCCTAAAAATGAGGTTGAGGCCGCGGCCAAGGCCGTTGAAAGCAATCTATCAACACTCGCTGAGGAAGCGGCCACGCAAGGACAGGATTGGGAAGATAATCTCGAACAGAGAGCGAGAGAACTTAAGAAAATCAAAGAACTTGAGGGGAAACACGGAATCAATATGACGGCAGGTGTATCTGCCCAAAAATCGGCATCCGTTACTGATGGATCAGGGAGTAATGACGACACTGAGGAGAACATAGATGTCAGAAAATAAAAACGCAGTAAAACGGCTTGAGATTTCCCGAGGAATTAAAAACGGGAAAGCGGGAGTAGACCGTGCGTATGAAGACGACAAGTATCAGGGTGTCATTAGAGGCGTTGCCGTGATGACCAAAGGCAACGTCAAAGATTTTCGCGGATGGGAAATTGATGATCAAACGCTCGCCCAAATTGTTGAGGCTGGCAACAAGCATGCGAACCTTGGCCTTAAGTCACGGTTTGGTCATCCGAATATGAGCAGTACCGCTTTGGGAACATTTTTAGGCCGGACAAAGAATTTTTATAAAGACGGGGACGTTGCCCGGGCGGATTTGTATTTAAGCAAGACCGCTTATACCACGCCCGACGGCAGTTTAGCCGGTTATGTGCTCGATTTGGCTGAAAAAGACCCAGAGGCTTTTGGCACCTCGGTTGTGATGGGTGAATACGATCTTGAGGGTCGTATTGAGACAGATGGAACGCCTAAAAAAGATCAGGATGGAAATAATCTCCCGCCCTTGCTTCGCATTGAGTCTTTGTTAGCGGTTGATACGGTTGATGACCCGGCGGCGAATACGGGGATGTTCAGTCGGTTTTTTAATTCGAGTGTTGAGATCTCCGTCAAGGCCACGGAGTTTCTTGATAAACTTCTTAATAATCCCGAATCGCTGGAGTACGTTGTTGCCTTTTTGGAGAGGTACCGGAGAAATCGGGTTGAGATAGATGAACTAGGTAAAAAAATAATTCAAAATCAGGAGGTAATCATGGATTTATCCACAGTTGACAATGACCAGTTAAAAAAAGAACGCCCAGATTTAGTTCTGGTATTACAAAGCGAAGCCGTCAAAGGCGAACGATTGCGTGTTTTAGGAATTGTAAAAGCGGCCAATAAAGAATTCACAGATATGGGTATGGATTCCATCGTTGAAGACGCAGTTGAAACCGGCAAAACGGTTGATGCGGCCTTATCGGCCATGCGCGGTAAGCGTTTAGAGGATTTGAAAAAAGAGTCCAATAAAGCGCCCGGGGCTGATGGTGAAGAGACTGAACCAAAACCATCACATTTGGATCGGGCGAAGAAGTATCAGGTGGAACATAAATGCGGAATCGTTGAAGCGTTAAAAGCGACCGCTGAAATTAGAAAATAACTTCTTAATTTTTTAAAAAGGAGGATCACGATGTCACAAGAAAATATGGGGCAAAAGACGTTTAGGGCAGGTGAGAACCTGCCGGCGTATGGCCGTGTCAAACTTCAGTCGGGAACCGGCGATACGGTTGTATTGGCTCAAACCGGCGAAGAATTTATTGGAGTAACCGCCATTGCAGCCAATGCGGGAGAGATGGTTAATGTCAGTTTACGTTCAGCCGCACGCACGTACAAGATGATTGCAGCGGGTGCGATTAATGTTGGCGCCATTTTTTACGGTGCTGACAGTGGGAAAATTCAGGCAGGTATATCTGGCCTTCCCCAGGGTATTGTTTTGGAAGCCGCCGCCAGTGACGGTGAGATTATTGAGTGCGTACTTAACAATGGTGCGGGTGGCAGTATTAACGGTGCGACAATCAATATTAAGCCCGAAGCCAGTAACGGTGCAATCCCGATACTATTTTCAAAGAGCGGGATTGCGGATGCAACCGTCTCGCCCATCATTGTCACGGCGCCTTTTAAATTCCGCGTGGTTCATTGGTGGATCGTGTCAAGGGATACAACGGCAGCTAACATCAAACTTATTAATAACGTGACCGATTTGACGGCTGTTATCGTCAAAGGTGCAACGAATGACTCGATCGTTGCAGGCGGAACTATTCTTAACGCTCAAAAGGATGTACTGGCAGGAGTAAATTTAAAAGTCAACGCCAATGTCGCGGCCGCGTTTGACGTTTACGTGATGGTTGTCAGGGTGTAAATAAGTCAATCTATTTTTATAAAACAGGAGGAATCACATGGGTATTGATTATTCAGGAGCAAGGGCAACACCGCGTCTTGATTTAGGCGCGGCTATTATGGAGTTTGTGGATCAGGCAGGAGATTATATTGGCACGAGACTTTTTCCCGTATTTAAAGCGTCGTTAAAGAGTGCTAAGTTTTCGGCGATTACACGCGAGACATTGACGCAGGTGGGTGATACCAAACGGGCGACCAGGGGGAACTATAACCGCGGAAGTGTTGGCGCAAGAGACAACCAGTATTCCTGTGAAGAAAACGGATGGGAAAATCCGCTGGGTGATGAGGAACGCAAACTTTACCAAAATGACTTTGATGCAGAACTGGCCGCAACGAAAGCCGCACTCGGCATCATCATGCGTGGTCAGGAATTAAGGATCACGGGCAAGATATTTAATACAGCGACCTTCACGGGAACAGATCTTTTCACAGACAACTCCGCGAGTCCGTGGACGAATGTTGCCACCGATGCGATTCAGCAGGTCCGTAACGCAAAGGCCAAGGTTCGTATCAATTGCGGCATGGAAGCAAACGCGCTCGTTTTAAGCCAGACGAACATCGATCGGCTTAAGTCGAATGCCGGGATTAAGGATGCCATTAAATATACGGCGCGTTTAACGGATCAGGAAATTGACAACGCGTTAGCGGATCTTTTTGGCGTGAAGTACATCCTCAAAGGGCGTACGATCCGTAATACTTCCAAAGAAGGCAAAGCGTTTTCGGGAGCGGATATCTGGAGCGCGTTGTACGCGATGGTGGCGATCGTGGTTGAGAATGGCCAAGATTTAACTCAGCCGGGGATTGGCCGGACGTTTTTGTGGACGGAAGATTGTCCGGAAAACGTGTATGTGGAACAGTACCGTGATGAAGATGTCAGAAGCGATGTGTTCCGTATTCGTCAGCATACCGACGAGAAATTAATCGACCCCTATTTTGGTCATTTAATGAAAATCGCGTAACTTAAAAGGTGTTGATCATGACATTTAAAGATCAGTTATCAACGGATGTCGTAAACTGTTTTCTTAATAGCAATGAATTTGCCGAGGAGGTTCGGTATACGCCTGCGGGCGGATCACAACGTGTCATTAAGGCGATCGTTGAACGCCGAAGAGTAACGCCAGCCGGTGAAGATTCTGGCCGCGTATTGGTGGACACGATTGAAATTTACATCGTCCGTCATGACACGTTAGGCGTTACGGTTGTTACAACCGGTGTCAGACCCGACCAAGTTGTGTTGCCGGAGATGATCGGCGGAACTGGCGTAACTTTTTTTGTGGCCGATATCCTCTCGCAAGATGATGGTATTTGGCATTTGCTTTTACAAAAATAATCCTTATGGAAATCGAAATCTCGTTTAACACAAAAGACGTTGAAACGATGTTCAAAGTTTTTCCGATGCGGTTTAGGAAAGCTTTGGCCGATGGGATGGATCACGCGACAAGAAGTTTTTTTGCCAAGTTTTATAAAGAAAGGCTTCAGGGCCCGCCGGGCATACGTCATACGCGTGGCGGGATATTTCATAGGTTTCGCCGGACAGTTATGGTTAACGGCAAGCGTGTGTTTTTAAGACAACAAGCTGGACAAGCGGAGTCAACGACAGCAATCGCAAAATCATCCAAAGACCCGATGAACATGACGGTAGAGATGTACACGCAATCCGAAGCGGCCGGCATTCATGAAAGAGGCGGGACGATCACAAGTGCAAAGGCGATGCCCATCCCGCTTAACAGTTTAGCGCGTGGGATGCTTAAATCTAAAATATCGCTTAACGATTTAGACGTGATGAAAATTAAAGGAAAAATATTTTTGGGAAGGAAAAGAAAATTCAACACCCCGGAATTGCTGTTTGTTTTGACTCGCGGAGTCCAAATAAAACCGCGGCTTGGGTTTTATTCAACGTGGGAGTCCCATGAGCCGCGGCGGGAACAGATTATGGAAAATGCTTTAGACAAAGCTTTGGAGAAAATTTAATGCCAATAACGGTACGGGAAAGAATCTTAGTTGACATTAAAATGACCGTCCAAAAGGTTAAGGTTGCTCATGGATACAACAATGATATTTTAAGTGTTCAGCGCTGGGATAAACGAGGAAACGTTTTAAAAGATGTCCCCTGCGTGATTATTTCCTCGGGTCCGGAGACTAAGGATCATTATCCACACCCGATGTTCACCTGTCACTTGACTGTGTATCTTGACGTGTGGATCCGTCAGGATGCTGCCGACCCCCAAGTTACGGACTCGATTTTATCCAGTCTTCTGGGTGATATTGAAAAGGCTCTTATGCTTGATTACACAAGGGGGAGTTACGCAAAAAATACGATCTTACGGAACAACGTACCTTTCGAGTCCGTGGAAGGACAGCCGCACGCGGGACTTGTGATTGAGATCGAGATTATTTATCAGCACCGGCAAAATAATCCATCCATTCCGACTTAAAAAATAGAGGAGGTATCCGATGTTATCCGAGATTCGTCAACTGGCAGGAAGAATTGAAGGTGCCGAAGGGGTCGCTGAAATTTTGGCCGCCTCTGATGCTAAGGTTTGGGTGTATAACCCGTCGATTGATTTTGATGTGGAAATGTTCGAACGTAATTTAGCGCTTGGTTCATTTAGTCAAGTGGCTCAAATTGTGGGTAAGCGGCCAGGGCAGATGTCGTTTAGTTTGGAGTTAAAAGGGTCTGGCCCCGCAATCGTACCTGAATGGGCAAAATATTTTCAGGCGTGCGGGATTGGTGTTAACGCTTTGAAGTCAATTAATATTGGTGTAGTCACTGGGGGCCCTTTTAAACACGGGGAGACGATTATCGGCGGCACGTCTGGAGGAGAAGGACGGGTGATTATGAATACCACGAGTGGCGCAACAGCGATTTTTTACGTAGTCACATCGGGGAGCTTGCAATCGGGAGAGGTGATTACCGGCAGTATCTCTGGGGCGAGTGCCACCACATCTTCTTCATCAACGACTGTTGGTAACGTGTTTGAACCAATCTCAAGCGGGATTCCATCTCTGACTGTCTCGACCAATGTTGATGGGTTTAGACGGATGTTACGCGGCGCGCGGGGAAAAGTGAAACTGAATTTTAAAACGGGCGAACCGGCGATGTTCGAGTTTAATTTCTCGGGGGTTGAATCTGGGGTGGCGGACGCAGGGCTTTTTATGGGCCTGCCTTCAGAACCGTCCATTCCACCGGCGTTGATTAACTCAGCGTTTTTGATTGATACGTTTGCCGCTAAGATTCAAAGTCTAGACGTTAGTTTGGATAACACGCTTGACCCCAGCGATGACCCCTCCTCAGATAGGGGTTTAAAATCGTTTCAAATTACTCATCGCAAGACAATGGGTTCGTTTGATCCAGAAATGGTTGCCATCACGAGCCACGACTTTTATTCCAAGTGGCTTAATGCCGCACCAATGGTCTTGGATTTATCGATTGGCGTGGTCTCGGGCAATAAGTTTCGGTTCTATGCCCCGCTGGTTCAGTACACTAAGGTGGCTGAGGAAAACCGAGGAGGCATTGCCGTAGTCAAATGCGCGTTTGCGTTAAACGGCACGCAGGCTGTTGGTAATGACGAGTGGGCGTTACTTTGTTTATAACATTTTAAAGGAGGGTTACCTATGTTAACGGGCATCAATATTCACGAAACACATAAGTACGTTTCCAAGCGTGATCCGGATAAAGAAAATCCGACTATTTTTCACATCGGAGTTTTGGATCCATTTTTACGTTCATGGATTGAAGATAAATGCACGTCCATTGAGTTTAGTTCTGGCGGTGCGGATGATCCGGCACGCGGGAACGTGCTGGCCAAAAAGCGCAATATTTTGTTAGTCAAATACGGCGTTCGGGATATCGAAAATTTCTTGGATCCGCAGGTTAAAGCGCCGATTAAGGTGACCTTAGGGAATACGAGTATTGGTGGCAAGGCATACCCTGCGCTTCTTGATCCAGTGATTAGTTTGCTCGGGACGACTTTGATTGATGAGTTAGCCGAAGAGGTTTTAAAAGAGCAAGACTTGAATGGAGACGAAAGAAAAAACTAAAACTGGCAGTCTGGGTAGCCTATTCAAAAAATAGACCAGACTGCCCGAAGACGTCCGGCAAACCCTGTGAAAATGAGGACCTTTGCCGGAACCGTATCTGGAAATTTGACGATGAAGAATTACGCGGGTGTCTTGTTGAAAAAATAACCAAGCAAAGTTTTTCTTACCTTGAAGCGTATTATTTTTTTGACGTGAAAAACATGTTCCCCAATCCCGGCGGGTGGCAGGATCAGCCGGATAAATTGCTTCAGGCCATAAATTTAATTGAGTCAGAACGAAGACGGATTATGCGGGAAGAAGAAAAACCATGACCAATCGGCAGCTTGAAATCATCATGCGTCTTAAAGACGAGGTGACAAAAAAACTCCAAGGAGTTGAAGGGGCGTTCCGCCGATTTTCTGTTTCGATAAAAGAGTTTGCGGGTCATTTGAAACGCATGGGCAATGACCTTAAGTTTATCGGGACAGAATTGATTACATTGGGCGCGTCTCTTACCGGTCCGTTGGCGCTTGCTTTCAATTCAGCTGGACGGTATTCAAAATCGGTCAGTGAAGAAATCACCCGCCTTAAGACGGTGACAACTGTCTTTCAGATGGACATAGCTCAGGCCCTTGTTCCCATTATGAATACGCTCACCAACGTCCTTGGCCGTTTATATCAGGCGTGGGAGAGTTTAGGTAAAGCCAAACAACAGGTCATTATTCAGACCGCTTTTCTTGCCGGGACATTTTTGACTTTAGGTGGAGTTCTTCTACGTCTTATGGGCGGGATTATGAAAACGGCCGGAACGATTATCACTTTGGTGCGTGGGCTTACTCCAATTCAGTGGGCAATCATCGCGATTGTCGGAGCGATTGCGCTGATGATCCAACATTGGGAAAGAGTACGAGAAGTTGTGATGCCAATTCTTAACGGCATTGAGATTGGTGCCAATATGGTAGCCATTGGCTTTCATAAAATCATTGGCGGGATGGTCGATGGGATCATTCGATTGTCATTGCAGTGGGGAGATTTTTTGCGCGTTCTCGGCTCAGTGCCCGGTCCTCAGCAGAACGTATTTTTAAAAGCGGCTGAAGGGATGGATACCGTGGCCAGCCGCTTACGGATTTTATCCCAAACTAGTCATCAAACGGTTACGGATCTTCAAAAGAATATCGAGGAAGTTTTTGTCACAGGTTCTGGCAGGCTCGTCGATTTTGTTGATAACGTGAAAAATAATATTGAGGATATTAAACGGTTTTTAAATCAGGAGTCCACGTTTGATTTTTCGGGATGGGAACAGAAGTTAAAAGATTTAGAATTGCAGACCAAAACGATGGGGGATGTGATGCAAGGCGTGGCTTCTCAGACGGCGCGCGCCATGGCGCAGTCGTTTAGTGATGGGTTTTATAACCTTTTTACTGGTCAGATCAAAGACGTCAAGGATATGTTCGCGGATTTCGGGCGCTCCGTCTTAAAGATTTTAAGTGATGTCCTCGCTCAGTTATTGATAAGTGCAACTATCGGCCGTGTGTTCGGGGCGTTTAATCTTTCGGGATTGACGTTTCATCAGGGCGGGATTGTGCGCGCCCATTCGGGATACTTAGCCAGTGATGATGTCCCTATTATCGCCCAGGCAGGGGAAGGGATTATTTCCCGAAAAGGCATGGCCAGTTTAGGTGCTTCTAATCTTCAAAGGTTAAATCAAGGCAATGGGTTAAATGGCAAAGGGGGAGGTGTAATGATCAATATCAATCCCGTCATTCAATCCTGGGACAGCCGGGACATTTATCGTAACCGCCAGATGATTACGGGAATTGTGAGTGAGGCTATTAAAAGTAACACGCAGTTAAGAAAGGTTATCAAAGACTATGCCTGATTTTCCGTTACAACCGGATTTTCCCGTTGAAGAGAGTCTCGTGCAGAATACGCTCATTTCGGCGTATGAGAACGGCGTTGAACAGAGGCGGTCAAGGTTTGGGTCGCCGTTACGGGAATTTACATTGAGCTTTAAGAACCGAGGTCTGTCAGAATTTTGTTGTCTTCGGGATTTTTTTAATGCCAGGCAGGGGATGTTGTGTACGTTTAGTTTTCAGAACATCAATGATGGGTGCTGTTATAACGTCCGGTTTAAAGAAGATAAATTGTCTTCGCAGCTCATTTCCTATCAGATTTATAGCATGGAGGCCACGTTGGTCGAAGTCAAATGAGAAATATTAACGATACATTCCGTACCGAAAAGAATTCTCCAACGAACAAACCGATCTTTCTTTACAAGATTTACGATTACGACGGCACCAACGATTTGTTGTTTGCCGAATATGACCAGAGTGTTACGTTTAATGGCGAGGTTTATATTGCCTTTCCCATCACTCATGAGTTTATTGAGGAAAGCGGTAATCAAGAAATTCCGCAGATTAAAGTGCGGGCAAGTAACGTCTCGCGTTACCTCCAGGCTTATCTTGAGCAGTACGATTTGAGAGGCAAACGCGTCGACATCATTTTAGTCTGGGCGAATCAGTTAAATAATCCGGACGTCAAAATCATCGATACGTATTACATCGACAGCTATAGCGCCAATGAACAGGATGTTGAATTTACGTTAACCAGTAAATTTGACGTTTTAGATGTTGTGTTACCGTCGGGTAAATATTTAAGGACGCATTGCCGATGGGTGTTTAAATCTGATCAATGTGGGTATACGGGAAGTGAGACATCGTGTAACCGCACCTTTCAGCGGTGTCAGGAACTGAGTAACGTCGCGCGGTTTGGGGGTTTCCCAAGCATTCCGATAAGGCATCTGTATGTCGCCAGCTGATATCATTCAAAAATATTTAGGCATTTCCTATCAACATCACGGCCGCGATTTAAGCGGCCTTGATTGTTATGGGCTTATTTTAAAGATATTTGAAGATCAAGGCGTTAAACTTTGGGACATTAACGAGGATTACGATCAACAGTGGAGCTGGATGGGCAAAAACTTAATTCTTGAGAATTACGCTCGGGAATGGGAAAGGGTTGAAGATCAGCGTTTCATGGATGTGGTCTGTTTTAAGAACGGCAAAGGCGTTGTCAATCACGCTGGTGTCATGTTGGGAGAAAATAAATTTATTCAGGCAGTCAAGGCCGGGGTGGTGGTTTCGAGACTCACGGATCGAGACTGGCAAAAACGGTTTGTAGGTTTTTATCGGTATAAAGGTTTAACAAAATGATAAGAGTCACGTATCTTCGCATTATTTTGGATGAACGATCTTTTGAGCATAAAGACCTCGAGTTCGATTCGTCTTTATCTATTTTGGATTATATCCAGAAGGCGGGGTTTGATCATGAGGAGCATGGGATCATTTTGTCTGGGAAAAAAGTCACGGAATTAAATGTCAAACCAAATGATGGCGATCAAATAGTTATTCATCCTGACGTTGAGTGGCCGGCGTTAGTTTTTATCGGCAATGCTATTTGGGCAGCGGCTGTGGCGCATCCTTTTATCGTCGCCGCAATGATTCTATCCATTGGATATTCGATTTATTCCGCCGTGACCTATCGCAGTCCAGCCATGCCTAATTTTGGGACAAGCGGCGACGGCATGGATGAGAATTCGCAGACGTATAGCTGGGATGGTATTCAGACAACCCAGGACGTAGGGACGGCGATTCCAGTTGTTTACGGCGAACACCGCGTAGCCGGGAACATCATCAATTCTTACATCCAGAATGATGGTGATCAGAATTTTTTGAATATCCTTTTATCCCTTTGCGAAGGGGAGATTGAAAGTATTTCGGACGTGATGATTAACGACCAGCCAGCAGAGAACTTTGATGGGATCACGATTTATTCCGACCGGATGGGAACCAATGACGATACCATTATTCCGAACTTTGAAGATCTGTTTGATAACTTCACGATCAATCAGTCGCTTAATGTGCTCAATGATTCCTACATCTACACGACTTCGCAGACAGATGTAGAGGGGTTTGAAGTCCAGATGAGTTTTCCGTCAGGGATTTACTCGCAGAACCAAGACAGTGGTGCCATCGAGTCGTGGAACGTTTCGTTTAAAGTCGAACACAAACTGCATACGGATTCGACTTGGGAAAATGACGGGACTATTGATGTTGCGATCAAGCAGAGGACGGATATAAAGAGGTATTTTCGCAAATCTGGATTGACCCCTGGGAAATACGACATCCGAGTGACAAGAGTAACAGAGGAAGGTGATTTTTATCACGTGGGCGATATGACGTTTTCTTACCTGGTTGAAATCCGTACCCAGGATTTAAGTTATCCCAACGTTGCGAAACTAGGGCTTCGGGCACTCGCTACCAATCAGCTTTCCGGTTCTATGCCGAACATCACATGTCTTGTTAAAGGAAGAAAGGTCTTAGTGCCCCAGATCATGTATTCAGGGGAGGATGTTCCTTATGACGATTATTATTGGGATCCCGTAATGAGTAAATGGCGTAAGTGGGATGACACGGAATTGACTTGGGATGGAATGACCTATGCAGAGATGTATTCAGCCAACCCCGTGTGGTGTTTAAAAGATTTATTGACCAACGACCGTTACGGACTTGGACAATATATTGATACGTCGTTTATTTCTAATGCGGATTGGTTGATTTTGGCGAGATATTGCGATGAGAAAGTTTCTGATGGCGACACCGGTTATGAAAAACGCTTTCGGATGGACGTGGTGATCGACAGTTCATCACGGGCCGTGGATATCCTTAATCAACTGGTCACGGTGTTTCGCGGGATTTTATTTTTTTCTGAAAACAGTTTTAAACTGGTCATCGATAAACTCGACACGCCGGTGCAGTTATTTAGCATGGGCAATATCGTGCAAGGAACATTTAACCAAACCTTTAAACCTTTAAAAGAAACCGCCAATGTCGTTGAAGTACAGTTTTTGGATAAGGACAAGGATTATAAACAGGAAACGGTTGCGATCATTGATGAGGTTTCCATCGCTAATGGCGATCCAATCCGAAAAAAAGAGATCAAAATTTTTTGTACTCGTTTAAGTCAGGCATTGAGGGAAGGCAAGTATCAGCTCTTGGTAAGTAAATATATCAATCGGTCGGTACAATTTCGTGCGGGTGTGGATGCCATTGCCTGTCAGGTCGGGGATATTATTTCCATAAGTCATGACGTCACGCAATGGGGATATTCGGGGAGGGTTAAGGCAGGTGGGTCAGCAACGAGCATTAATCTCGACCGAATGGTTACGATCGAAGACGGGAAGACGTATAAACTACAAGTGCGGCTCTCGAATGACCAGATTGAGGAAAAGACGGTCATCAATACGCCCGGAGATACGTCGACGATCATGGTGGACAGTACATTTTCCCAAATACCGCAGGAGTATGACATTTATGCCTTTGGTGAAACCGGTAAGACCGTTAAAGAGTTCCGGGTGATGGGCATTAAACGCGCCAATGACCTTGAGTGCGACATCACCGCTATTGAATATAACGAAAACATGTACGATACGGACACGATTGTCTTGCCGGAGGATAACGCGTCATCGTTGTCCACGGACATTCCCTCCGTCACCAATTTAGAAATCACCGAAGGCGTTATTACACTCGCCGATGGGACAATTAAAAATCAGATTGAGGTTTGGTTTAACAAACCCGACGATTCCGACCGGGCCTTTGAATATCGGTTTTCTTCCGCCAAGATTTATTTATCCGAGGACAATCAGAATTCGTGGAAGTTGATTGGTCAGGTTGATGACGGGTATTTTATTTATGAAGCGGATTTGGTTAAAGGGAAAACCTATTACGTCCGCGTGACGACGGTTGCTTACAACGGCATGGAGAGTAACTTTGCCTCAGCTCCGACGGATAGTATTGTGATAACGGCCAAGGACGTTGGCCCGGATCCGGTGGCTAACTTTAATTATACTTGGGGGGATTTACTTCAGTTAGTCTGGTCCTCTAACGATGAACCGGATTTAGCCGGGTACGAAATCCGAGACAATGACGTTGATTGGGGGATAGACGATAGCCACCTCATTTATCGCGGGGCGACGAATAAAAAGACGCTTCAGCCTGTCGATCGAGAGATGGGCACGTTTTATATCCGTGCGTATAACACCTCCGGCTTATATTCCGCATTTTCAAATTCAACGACACCGGTTAATCCGTCACCTTCGGCGCCATCGGGATTAGGGACGGATGTTTTTTTCAACGTTGCTCAAATTTATTGGAACGACGTTGAGGATATTGATATCAAAGGTTATGAGATCTGGGCTTCTGAAACTAACGCTTGGACAGGGGAAGAGGTCTTAGTTGGAAAAACGTCGGGCAGGTCATTTCAACTGCAGGGACAGAAACCACGGCAGGGGATGGCTGATAGTGCTACGTCAACAACGGTGACCGATGATGATCTCGCTGGTCTCTCGGATGATTATTTCAATGGAGATATTATCGAGATTGTTGATGGAACCGGCGCTGGTCAGCAAAGGACGATTTCGGATTTTAATGGAGCGACGGGAGAAGTAACGATTTCCTCCGAGTGGACTACTCTGCCGGATACGACGTCACGGTTTATCATTTATGACCGCAAATATATTAAGGTAAGGGGCTATGATTTTTACGGGCAGGGGAATTTTAGTACGGCGCTCACGATTACTTACGAAGATTTGGATGCCGATTCGATTGGTGTTACTTCTATCACGCCGGAGAAAATTTTAACGCCATGTCTTTCCGCATTGTCGGCGAATATGGGTTGCCTCACGGCTGGAGTTATTCAGGGCGGGTGTTTTCAGACCGGATCAGGAGGGCCTCGGACGCTTATGGATTGTTACGGGATTCGGTCTTACGACACGAATTGTTGCCTGTTATTTTCGGTATGTAACGGTGACTTTCAGTTATCAACCGCTTTAACCGGCGCTAGGGTACAGTTTAATGGCGGAGGTATATTTGGTTATGACGGCGCGGGTAAAAAGACCCTCGAAATTAAGAACGGCTGCTTCTGGGGTCAGCAAATAAAATTGGAAGACCCGGCCTGTTGTTGTAATTATTCTTTCCTCGATTCGGGGAGGTTGAAATTTCATGACGTTTATGGGGATGTTCCCTACATAACGAGGATTTGTAACGGTGTTGCGGCAACGGGGGCATGGATCTGTTTGCCTGGGTGGAAGACGGAGCCGAAAGTTATTGTCAGTATAAAAGATCTGCAATCGTACAATTCCTCGGCTCCGACATCCTGTCAGCGCTGGTCAGTTTACAACGATACGCCTGTTTGTTATTGCCGTTCAGTGATCGACTATGGGTATTGTTTTAAAGTCCATGCGTGTTTGCAAACAACGGGGAGCGTGGGAAGTGAATGTACAAAGGATGTGTCCTTTGGAACTGTAGTTTGCACGGGTGCAAATTCCTGTAATGTATGCGTCCGGCACCGTTTTCAATTGTGGTGTAATGCGGCCTGTGCGAATTATTATTACGGGGTTATTTGTTATGCCGTTTGCTACAGGGTTTCGGGTAGCGGAACATGGTGCGCTTGCTGTTTCAGCTACACTCAACCGCACGCTAGTCTTAGCGAAATGCAGACAACCCAAAATAAATGCGACACAGTGGCTTTCCCTTGCGGGGCTGTTTGGGAACTGATGAGTTGTCAGAACAGCTTGAATTGGTTTGATAGCGGGATCAATTCTGGTTCTGCGCAAACATTTTGTTGTCTCTGCACAATTGTCGTAGGAACGTGTAATTTTAGTCACGCCATTACCTGCCCTTCAGCTGCTTGTGACGTCACTTGCGGTTGGACGGATAGTGTGAGTTTTCCTGGCCTTCCTTCGTCGGACGTCTATTGTTCAATTCTTTATTGGACGTATGGAGCGTCTTGTGTGTGGGAATGCCGGGTCAATTCCTGTGCCACGCAGAATATATATAAATGCTCTTGGCTCAACGATTGCAGTTCTGGTTTTTCGATCTGCATAGGCGACTGTGTTGGCGGTACGGGAAGCAAATTATGCTGTTGCGCAATGCCCGGAGGCCAAAGATCACAGGCCTCTACCGTTACAAGAAGTACGTTGGATTTCGAAACCAGGGCGCAAGTTTATCGTCAATGTTCTTCATGTATCGTTGCGTTCTATGGCGGGAACAATGTCAGCGTGAATGGGATTTGCCAGGATATTTGTTATTGCGTCGTTTGTTGTTCGGGAAGCGCGGGCGGTTGCACATATACAAATCTCTATACGATAACGGATACCTACGCAACATCCTGTGTGCTAGACCCTGCCGGGTGTCTCAACTGGCTGGCCATTTCGTATAATTAAAAAAGAAAGGGGAGATATGATCGACAAAAACTTAATCCAAGATGAGAAAATTAAAAATATAATCTTAATTAGTGAAGGCGGGATCGGCAAAGTGATCGCCTCAACAGCGATCGTTAAGAGAATCAAAGAGGAGTTCCCATCAAAGAGGTTAATTGTCGTCACGGGATATCCGGACATCTTCCTTCACAATCCGTATGTTTACCGCGTATTTCGGTTCGATAATCCACTTTATTTTTACGACGATTATGTAACTCCAGAGAGTTTTGTCATCAAGATTGAACCGTACGTGGTTTATGAGTATCTGTTCAACAACGAGCATCTTATCGATGTTTGGTGCAAAGAACTTGGGCTAGAACGTAAAGGCGCAATGCCGGAAATGTTTTATCCAGAGAATGAAATCGAAGCCGGACGGCTGTACGTTGAGAAGGTTACGAATAAGTTCTTAAAAGATTTTGTGTTGTTTCAATGGGCGGGCGGCGTTGTTCCTCAAGAGAAAAGTGATACGGCATTTATGGATTCTCAATTGCGAATGCATCGGCGGTCCTTACCCAAAAATGTCGCGCAAAAGGTCGTGAATAAATTGATTTCACGCGGGTTCGTTGTGGGAGTGGTTCAGCATGAAAACTATCCTGATTTACAGGGAGAGGGGATTGTGCGGATCAACTTTCCGTTGAGACAAACGATTGTGTTACTCAAATTTTCTAAAGGGTTTATTGGGATCGATAGTTTCCTACATCATGCGGCCGCAGTCTGGGGAATCAATGGAGTTGTTTGTTGGGGAGGGACTCATCCCAAAAAATTAGGGTATGAGTTTCATGTGAACATCGCAAAAGAGGTTTGTCCTCAGCCGTTTTGTCACCGGCCAGACAGCTATCTTTTTGATATGAATCCAGCCAATGGGATTTGGAATTGTCCGTACTCCCAAAAGTGTTTGGATCATGATGCCGATGAGATTATCCAAGAATACGAAAAGGTCATCACTGAAAAGAAAGTTACAACGGAGAAAATATGACACCTGAAAAACACGAGATCAATTTATCAGAACGAGAATTGGAGGAAATCAAAGACGATGTTGCCTTTAAGACCAAGACTACGTTGACGCTTAAACACGTTTTAAAAAAGCTCGATGATTTAAATGGAATCAGAGATGAAGTAACGTCTTTAAAGGTGCATCGGAATATTCATTGGTTTTTGATTTCGGTAATTATCGTCGGGTTATTTGGGATCACATTTTGGTCAATGCAAGGGAAACCATAAATTAAAGAAAGGACAGAAAAATGAAAACCACGTTAATCGCAAGTTTGATTACAGCTCTTATCAAGATGTTGCCCTCGGATACGATAAAAAAAGGGATCGATAGTTTGTTGGATAGGGTTGAGGATGCTGTTGCGAAGTCACCCAATAAACTGGATGACTCGATTTTGACGTTGTGCGGGGTGATTCGTCAGCAGTTAAATATTCCGGACAATGGTTAGTAGATTGCCTTGACTTTCATCAAAATATACGGTCTACTTACCCCAACAGAAAGGGGGGTATGAATATGGTTAAAGAGAATATGACGGTTAAAAAGACGCGTTATATTAGCGTCCGCAATGGTGGTGGAGAGATGTATGTTGAGAACATCCCGGTAACTGGCAGGATGCGGGATCACATCCCGGCTGCCAAGTTGCGTTTGCGGGAGATTCAGCGGGTGATGCCGCTGGGCAAGTGGTCAATCAGGATTGAACAACAGTGGCTGGAGGGAAGAGCACGTTGTTACCAGTGGATTGATGTGGCGACCGGCAAAATGGGAGAACTTCGTTAAGAGAGGTGCTATGACGAGCAAGTACCAATGGCCGGCTTCACGATTGGGCGATAAAGAGATGGCCTTATTGTTTCAGGAGAAGCAGAAGGCCAAAACGAGTATCTGTGAGTTACTGCGCAGGGCTGTCAATATCGCTTATGGTGAGGGTGTTGAAAAAAAGGAGGATCGGAATGGCTACTAAACAAAAGCAAAAAGTTGTAGAAGATAAAAAGGTATCAGCAAAAAGTTCCCCATCGCCCAAAGAAGGGATTGTTATGCATGCCGGGGCTTCGCGTAATGAACTTATGTTGACGGCTAAGGAGCGTGGGGTTAAAAACTTCCGCGTGTTAAACAAACAGGAGCTGAGCGAAGTGTTGAAGAATATTGGGGATCAGAAAGCTGTTGATGTGATTGTGGCTTGCGCCGTTGCCAGATGGAAATCTGGCTGGGGATCAAAAAAGGCTAAGTCATGAAAGTCAGTGCAACGATAGATATTAACGTTTCAATGGGCGGCGTATCGCATGACGGTACCGGCTTGCAGGGTTATTTACCGGAAGGGACGCGGTATGAGGATATCGTCCGAGTGTTTGGCGAGCCGCAGTTCGGTGGATCGCTAGACGGAAAAATCAAGGCGGAGTGGGTCGGCTCGATTAATGGTCTTGTGTTTACGATTTATGACTATAAGTCACGGATCGATCCGGAACGAAATACTGATTGGCATATTGGTGGTAAGGTGAAGCTTGTGGCCGTGTTGGTGAATAGCTATTTTAAAGCTAGGTTAGTTAAATAAAGAAGGTCTTGTGATATAGTCACAATGGCAGGAGTTCATAGCTTTGTATATACTATATCAGCATAGCATAGAGTATTCGGTTATGATAAAATATAAATGTGGTTTAATAGAGAACTAAAATAACAATAATCCTATGGAAGAGTATCTCTTAATGGTGTCAAAAGAAAAAATGCTAACCTTAAAAGATGTGGGTATTTTAACAGGCAAGTCTGAAGGCTTTATTAAATCCAAGATAGCGAAAGGACTTCTGATAAAATATGATAAATTAGGTAAGCCTTTAGTAGATCCAATCAAACATAAAGGATTTTTCAAACTAGTTGATATAAAAAAAGTTTTTGATATGGAACCTGATTTAAATAAGTTAACGGAACCCAGTTGTAATCAAAATACCAAATATGAAGAAATAGATATCTCTCCTCAAAAAATAATAAGAGTTGCTCAGCCAAACCTCTACAAGAAGTTAGAAGACATAAACAACATGAGATTTAATGTTTGCATAGCAGCCTTTGATATAACCCCAGAAGAGCTTCTTCTCCCCTTTAGATTTGAAGATAACTCAGAAGCTCTTCAGAGGATTAGAGAATCCTGCCAAGCCATTGAGAAAATGAGTGGTCTATTAACTGATAACGGATCGTTATTGATATATGATGCACCTAAGTGGCTACCCTATTATGCAGTGCATTTGGCAAATGAGCTAGTATTTAAGTACTGGATTGCCAACCGCACATTTGATATTCGAGGTAGCGGAATATTCGATCCTGTGGCAATGGGCATGTTGTTAATGGTTAAAAAGAATGAAAATTTTGTTATTAATACGATAAGAGAACCTCACAAAAAATGTAGATATTGTAAAGAGCTTCTTAAAGATTATGGTGGGAAGAAACATCTAATGCATCAAAAAGGTGCGGCCCTTTCAGACGTTTGGAAATTTATGGATACTGGGTCTCAAGATGTAAACAAAATACATACAATGCCAAAAGCTGTTCTTAAAAGAGCCACGAATTTATTATGTAGAGATGATAGTCATCTTTTATTAGTAAAAGTTAATGGAAGTAATGAACTACTATGAAAAATTTCGAGTTAGATAAAATTCATATAGCTGACTGTATTGAAGTTATGAAAGAAATGCAACCTGAGTCTGTAGATTTGGTATTTGCCGACCCTCCCTATAATTTACAGAAAAAGTATTCAAATTATAAAGATGATAAAACAGCTCATGATTACATTAGCTGGTGTAACCTTTGGCTTGAACAAGCGGCTAGAATATTGAAGAAAACAGGGTCTTTATATATATTGAACATACCAAAATGGGCAGTGCATCATGCCGTATTTCTCGATAGGTATTTATATAGACAGAATTGGGTAGTTTGGGATGCCTTATCAACACCACTTGGTAAACTTATGCCGGCGCACTATTCTTTGCTTTTTTATACAAAACAAAAGAGTGGATATGTTTTCAATAAGCAAATCACAACCAATGATTACGATTTTTGTTATCGTGCAAGTTGTTTTAAGTCCCGAAAGAAGGTTATTGAACACCCTGTTTCTGATATTTGGTTTGATTTACACAGAATAAGACATGGTTCCAAGAGGGATAAACATCCTTGTCAGTTACCTTTAAAGTTATTAGAGAGAATAATTCTAACTTCAACAGATATTAATCAAGTAGTGTTTGACCCTTTCATGGGAGTTGGAACAACGGCGCTAATCGCCAAGTTATTAAATCGACACTTTGTTGGTTGTGAGATAGATAGAAAATATGAGAAAATTATTCAAGAGAAGTTGGAAAGTTATAGTAGCTATAGGGATGAACTTAGTGCAGCAACAAATAAGTATGAATTAAGAAAGCTCTTCTAAGAACTTTCTTCTTTCTTTTTCAGGAACATGTTTTATATGTTTTTTAATTATTCTTTTAGATCTATAAATATCAGTGTCCCTGCGTAAATCCTCGAATTGCTCTAATGTTGTTATTGGGGAGGTGGCAAAGAAATCTCGTGGCCTTAAATTGCCGTCTTTTTCTCGATAACTCAATCCGCCATCCTTATTCAAGTCTAGAAATTTATAAAATAAATCTATTTGTACGTCGATTATTTCTTTAGAACTATCTTCAATATGGTAGATAACAAAAATGACATAAATGTTATCCCCGCCGAACTGTTCTAATTTTTTGTCCCATGAATTTAATGTACCCATATCATTAGCACTATTATTTTTCTTTACCCAGTTGCCCTTACTTTTCTGTACTATATTCCCAGATTTGTATTCTATAGCTAAAGGAGGATCAGTTTTCAGGGTAAAATCAGGAAATTCATTCTTATCCTTTGCTATCGCATAATCGTTAAGGCTGTTGCTTTTAAATAGATTTATTAAAAATTCTGATATGTGTATTTGGATGGCGACTCCAAAAGTTTCATAGTTGAAAGAACTGCTTTTTATGGCCTTTTGAAGGTGAGTTTTAAGCTGGGGAATACACTTAATGAGAATCTGCTTTGCGTTAGATATTTTTATAATTTTATCTTCATTGCTCATAATTTTACTGTAGCATAAACAATTAGGTATGTCTATAATACTCCTGAATTCAGACCACTTGAATTCAGACCACAGGCTGGCCAAGGTGTAAAACCGGGGTATGAGGGCCCCCTAAAACTGTACCACTTCCAGGTTTAGTTTTTTGCCTGTTAGTGAAAGAATAAGAATTTCATCATTTTTTGGCGAGACGTTATCCCTATTGACATGTATAATTACAGAGTTATAATTAAGGCATAATTAGGTGCGTCCCGAGTTAGAAGGAATAAATCCCGGACGTTAAAAAAGTAAAACCTTCGCTAGGCTGAATTATGACTTCAGCGGGGCGAGGGATTTTTTATAAAAGGAGAAATTCGATGGCAAAGTACAATCGAAACAGCGGTAAACAATGGGGCGATCAAGAAGTGGCGAGGTTAAAAGCACTGGCTAAAAGCAATACCCCAACAGGAGTTATTAGTTTGAAAATGGGAAGAACGCCCGATGCTATTTATACAAAAGCAAGCGAGGAAGGAATTACGCTGGGGCCGACAAATCAATCGCCGTACAATCGACGAAAATAAATGTTTCGCATTGAATATCTAAAATGCTTTAAAGAGACTAACCTTCGTTTGGTCTGATAAATGATCGGACGAAGGATTTTTTAGTAAGGGCTAAAGATGAAATATTTGTTTGGAAAAATTCAGCAACGGTTTGATGAATGGAGAGTGATAAGAAGAGTTAGCATTCTTCGAAAAAAATCTCTATGGTTTTCAGATTTATCAGGAGAGGGTACTTCTTTGCCGGCAATAAAAATAGAACAAGGATATTTAAACCACGAGGGACGGAGAGTTCTTGATACTGCTATGGCTGAGTTTTTAATGCGAGGTGCTATTGAAGAAGCTCCATTCAGCTTCTATTTAGAAAAAAGTAGGTGGTTAAATAATCAATTAGGATTGCGGGGATTAAAAAAAATTTTATTGAATAATCAATATTATAAACGTATGCTTTCCATGGAGTGCAATAAAAAATAGGGCTTAAATAATCCAATGGCCGGGAGGGCAACCTCACATGCCGAAACTATTGGTTGTTGATGACGAAGCAGATATCCGCGAGTTTGCGGAAAGATTTTTTAGTAAGCGCAATATCGAAGTTCTAACGGCAAGTGGTGGAGAGGAAGCCCTGCAGATTATTAAGGAAGAAAAACCCGATCTTGTCTTGTTAGATATCCTCATGGAGGGGATGACTGGGATGGATGTCTTAAAGGAGCTTCGTACAAATCAAAATGATACGAAAGTCATTATCGTTACAGGTTCTGAAGACGATGCTATGGTCAGTGAGGCGAATCGTTTGGGCGTGAGCGGATTTATCCACAAGCCGTTGATTTTGGAAGAGCTGGAAAAATTCGTTTTAGAACAACTCAAAAAGTGAATTTTAGCTTTCTTTAGCTTCCCTAACTTTCTTTCCGTCAAAGTTCAAGAAAAAATTGCTAAATGGGATTTTTTATGCTAAGTTAAATCAACAGAAGTTGGAGCTATGATGAAGCCGAGTTTTGTCTGGAAAATTGAATCCTTAAAAGACAATTTATGAAGGAGACGAAAACTTAAAAATTATTTTTAAGTAAGCCACGATGCCAGTGGCTTTTTTAATTATTGCGGAGCAATACTTTTATGCGAAAGACGACAATTCAACAAGAAAGCCATCAAGATTTTATTAAAGCGAAAAAATTTAGCATGATCTTAGGTACATTAATTGTCCTGTCATTCTTAATTATCCAATCTCTCATTAAGAGGGATCTTAATAATCTCCCTATAATTCTGGCCGTGATAGGTATTTCAATTTTTACGTTCAGAAGCGACTTGCGTAGAACAAAAAAATTTTTAACAGAGCATTGGTTAGACGAAATAAGGAAAACAAAAAGTTGGAACTAGGGGATTTTGTTCATAACCCCAAGAAGTATGCGAGAGATGGCTATGGATAATTTTAAGAGAAATAAAATTCCTAAATTTGGTGTATCTGATTACCAAAAAGAATCCTTAGACCTTAGATGCCAATGGCTTAATGAGATAACAGGAATAAAATTAGAACATATATGTTCCTATTCAATCCCTCCTGAAAGTATGCATGGCAATATCGAAAGTCCTTTAGGTGTATGTCAGGTTCCATTAGGAATAACAGGCCCTCTTCATGTAAAAGGAGATTTTGCTAATGGGAATTTCTTCGTCCCAATGGCAACCACAGAAGGAGCTTTAGTCCTTACTTATCAAATGGGGATAAAAGTTATTTCTATGTCAGGTGGTGCTCGCGTTAAAGTGCTACATGATTTAATACACATTGATCCTCTTTTCTATCTTAATGATCTAGATGATACACAAAATTTTATTCATTGGATAAACTCTAATTTTATACAAATAAAGGAAGTCGCTGAATCAACTACCCGGTATGGTAAATTACAGAAGATAGAACCAATCATTGTATCGAGAGCAGTGGTACTTAAATTCCTGTTTACAACCGGTGATGCCCATGGACTCAATATGATCAACAAAGCTTGTGAAAAGGCATGCCAGTTTATAAAAACGCAGACAAAAAAACATTTCATCCTTCGTTCACATTTTTCTTCTATTAAAGGTGCAGCCTCTTCAATAATCCACTCGGGGCAGGCAAAAGCAGTAATGGCGGAAACGACGGTTCCTCGAAAAGTAATTCAGAAAATTTTTAAACTAGATCCCGAACAAATAGAAAAATACTATAAAACCGCTATCTTAGCTGGTATTTATTCGGGGCGTATTGGAGCCACTTGTCATGCTGCCAATGCTATAGCGGCAATATTTCTAGCCTGTGGCCAAGATATAGCTGATGTTTCTGTGTCGCACGTAGGTATTACAAACTTTGAAGTAACTGAAACTGGAGATTTATACTCCAATATTTTTATCCCCAATTTGTTTGTAGGAACGATAGGGGGCGGGACTGGCCTAGGGACACAGAAAGAATGTCTTCAAATAATGGATTGCTATGGAAAAGACAAAGTATATAAATTTAGCGAAATAATTGGAGCAGTTGTTTTAGCTGGAGAAATCAGTGTTATTGCCGCATTAGTTAGTGGTACCTATGTCGAAGCCCATGAAAGGCATGGTAGAAAACGACCGGATATACAAGAACCAATTTTTATTGATGGGGAATAGATGGTTCTCTGTTTGGCCTTCCTTATTTCCAATAATTTAAGAGGTTAGGATATGCCCTATTTTAAAGAAGTATGTATTTTCACAGGTCTGCTTTTTTTTATTGTCGGTCTTATTATTTTCTTAAAAGGAAGAGAACGAAAAATAAATAAAATTTGGTTTTTGGTAAGTTTGAGTATTTTTTTCTGGTCACTAGGATTGGGATTTATGATATCCGCCTCTTCCGTGCGAGAGGCACTTTTTTATTTAAAATGGTTCCATTATGGGTTGGGAGCAATTTTTATTCCAGTTTTATATCTCCATTTTACATTAATTTTATTGGGAAAAGACCGAGAGAGGAAAATTATTCTTGAGATTTGTTATATTTTATCATTCGGTTTTTTGGTTAGTAATTTTCTAAATCTGTTCGCAACTGTTGAATCAAAGCCCCCCTTTAATTATTATACTGAACCAAAGCCTATTTATTATTTATACACAATCTCTTTTTTTATAATGATTGGATATTCCTTGCTTCTAACAATAAAAGAATTTAAGAATACCTACGGAGTTAGAAAACAACAAATAAAATATCATGCTTTGGCAACAATGGCCGGATTTAGCGGAGGGACAACAACATTTTTTTATGTATTTGATATTTTTATTCCACCTTTTGGGATGTATGTCGTATTTCTTTACAATATTATTATGTCCTACGCCATCATCAAATACCGCCTCATGGATATTAAGGTTGCTGTTACTCGGGCGGGAATATTTGTTGCAGTTTATAGTTTAGTTTTATGGCTGCCAGTTACTTTAGGATACAAATATCATTTTTGGGAACAGGCCTTATGGCTTATGTTAGTCCTTGCCACCGCTGGGCCGTCTATTTATCTTTACCTTCAGAAAAAGGCGGAGGAACGAATCCTGCAGGAGGAAATAAAAATTGAGAAAATTTTGAATGACCTCTCCAGCGGCATGAATGACATTAAGGATCTTAAGAAACTCTTAGATCTTATTGTCGACGTTTTAGTTAAAGGTATAAGAATAACCAATTCTGCTATTTATCTTTTAGAAATCCATGATGGAAACCCTCGATATATATTAAAATCATCAAACCCTAAAGATGAAACAATCCCCATAGTGGACGCTCAGTCACCTTTGATCAATGAATTAGAAAAACGGGAGCTTCTGGTGTATGAAGAGCTTAAGCTGGACTCGGATGGCGGGAACAGCCATAAGGTGAATCTTGAAGGGGTACTTTCCCCGATGGAGGTATTACAGGCCAGTGTGATCATACCCATTATCATGGAGGATACGATGTTGGGATTTCTGGTTTTGGGTGCACGCAGGGATCAGGAAATATATTCGCAGCGGGTACTCAATTCTTTGTCTAAATTGGCTAATCAAGTAGCTTTGGCGATCGAAAATTGCCGTAATTGGGAAGAGAAGATAAAACAAATGGAAGAAGAAGGGCAAATTGAAAGGATGGATTCCTTAGATTTTATGGCCAGTTGTATGGCTCATGAGATTGAGAATCCTGGCCATATTATTCGACAAGGGATAGGTTTTGTAGAGGGATGGTTTTTAAAGGATTTAAGAGTTTCTATGCCCGATGAATTAAGGGTTAAGTTAAAGGATACTTTACAAAGAATCCAGACTGCTTCGAAACGAATATCAGAGATGATTACGGCCATTTTGGATTACTCTAGGTTAGGAAAAGGAGAATTCAAACCAGTACGTATTGATGAGGCCGTAGAGAGCCTGCTCTTTTTATTGGAACCTAAGTTTAAGCATGATCAGATATATTTTATTAAGTCTGTTGAGCCAAACTTACCGCTTTTGATGGGGAATAAAATTCATATTGAGGAGATTATTATGAATTTTATGCGTAATTCTATTCATGCGGTGAGCCAAAGAGACCATAAAGAGATCTCCCTCAAAGTATTTTTGAAAGATAAAGACACCATTCGTTTTGAATGTAAAGATAACGGGTATGGTATTTCTGAGGAAGAAATCAAAAAAATTTCTTTGGTTTGGACAACAAAAAAGGGATCAAAAGAAAGTATGGGGTTAGGGCTTTATCGTGTAAGAAAAATCGTTGATCTTTACAAAGGACGCGTTTGGGCAGAATCAGAAGGTGAAGGTAAGGGGGCTACTTTAATTGTGGAATTGCCTGTTCCCGCCAAAATGTGAAAGATCCTGGCAAAGAATAATAAATATGGTAACCTTTAAATGACAGAACAATCGGAGACCTTATTTTATGAAAGATAAAGATATCAAAATACTTGTCGCAGATGATGACGAAACCATTGCTTGCATGTCCAAAGAAATATTGGAGTGCGAGGGATTTATTGTGTTTACCGCTTTAGATGGAGTGAAGGCTCTTGAAATCTTTAGAAAAGAACGTCCTCATATCAGTATTATTGATATTTTCTTAGGATATTTCCCCATGGATGGGATAGAACTCATGCAACAGATTAAAGGCATAGATCCAAAGGCGAGAGTTATCATTATGACACGCAAGTCTGTTTCAGAAACAGTGACCCGGGCAAAAGAAGCTGGTGCGGAGGTGTACATGAATAAACCTGCAGATATGGAAGAATGGGTCAATACGATTAAGAAGGTAGTGGAAACCATTGAATCATAATTTGATCAACACATGCAGAGGGGGATTATAGATGGATAATAAGTCAGTTAAAATTCTTATCGTTGATGATGAAGAAGATATTGCTTACACGTCTAGAGATATTTTAGAGTGGGAAGGATTTACGGTTTTGGCCGCCTTAAACGGTTTCACCGCTCTTGAAATATTTAAAAAAGAACATCCCCAGATTGCTATTATCGATATTCATTTAGGCTATTCAACTATTGATGGTATAGAGCTTATTAAAAGAATAAAGAAAAATGATCATGATGTCGAGTGCATTGTTGTGACCCGTATTTCTGATGAAAAGATAAAATCCGAGGCCGCAAAACTAGGGGTCAAGAGATATCTCACCAAGCCCGTTGATACCGATCAATGGTTTAATGAAGTTATGGAAGCCGTGAATACCTTGAAAGGAAAGGAAGTGCTCCATGGCTAACCCTTTATCCAATGAATCCGAGATATACGCGCGGATTAAAAAAGAAGGGATCCATGTCCCTGCTTTGATATGGTATTTGATCTACCGTGATTTTGGGGAATATTTATCATTTATCGAATTTTCCGCCCGTAAATATAAGAATAGAAACCTGCCGATTCCTGTCAACGATGGGAAGAAAATCCTTAATTATACCGTGAAGATTAAAGAAGCGGTCAACGAGATTTTTAAACTAGGAGATATTGATGGGAATATGGCCCTGCATCCTGTTATCAGAGAGCTCTTTGATCATTATTTAAGCAATGATCTTAATAATTTAAGGACTCTTATCTATACCTATCTTGATCCAGCCGATGAGCAGCCTATTCCTGCCGAACGTGTGCAAAAAATATGGGAAGACGCGGCCACGATCAGACGGTTTTTAGACAGATTAAGAGAGGCCACGGGACAATCCCTCATGATCAAGAAAGAAAGTCAGATCATCAAAATTTTGGTTATTGATGACGAGGAGAATGTCTGTGAGCTGACTCAGCAATCCTTGGCCTACATAGGCTTCACAGTTTTTACGGCGACGAATGCTAAGAAAGCGCTTGGTATCTTTCAAAAGGAAAGACCCAAAATTATCTTTTTAGACATTGTCATGCCTGATGCGGATGGATGTGAGTTATTGCGGCAGTTTAAGGTTCTCGACCGGGAAGTGATTGTGATTATGATTACGGCGAGTCAAGATGAAGGGATGAAGGAAAAAGCACTTAATCTGGGGGCGGATGATTATATAGAGAAGCCTTTTAGCTTCGAGGCCTTACGTACGATTGTTTTACAAAAGATAAAGGATCTTTTAGATAAGCGTGGGGTTATGCAAAAACCCAGTATTCTGATTGTCGATGATGAGGAACAAGCGCGGAAGAATTTAAAAAATTTTATCTCCCCCAGGTATACGTGTGATATTGAAGAGGCAGGGGACGGCCAAGAAGCTATCGAGAAAGTTAAAAAGATGATGCCGGATATCGTCCTCTTAGACATTCGTATGCCGGGGATGAGTGGTATTGATGTGATTGGGGAAGTCAGCCAAATCAGCCCCTATTCGAGAATCCTGGTCATTAGCGCCTGGACGGATCAGGATGTGGTTCAAAAAGCCATGAAGCTTGGGGCGTTCGATTATATTGGAAAACCTCTTGTTCTAGAGGAATTTGAAGAAAAATTTGATTCCGCTCTGGTTAGTATGGGAAGGCTTGTTAAAAAAAATTGAGCTTGTCGAACGCGTCAATAGCGGCCAGGATTTTCAACAATGATAAAGAGGCATTTTTTCTTAGAATTATTTTCGAAGTAATGCGGTTTTGTGCTATCGAAAGAAATGGTATCTTGGCCTTTTAAGACAAATTTTTCTGCTAATATGACACAGGTCAGTTGACCTCTTACGACATATACCCATTTTTCGGACTTCCCTTTATTAGCAAGAGCGTAGTCTGAAGGGGTTTTAGCTGATGGTTCTAGGGTAAACTCCTGGGCTAAAAAAAGTTGATTGGGATTGTTGACAATATACGAGTGGCCTTGATTAAAGCCATATCCGCCTGCCCTTTCTTTCCTGCGAATGACCAGCCGTTCCTCAAATTCCGTGTCTTTAAACAAATCCTTTAACGTAATCCCCAGAAGAGAGCAATATTTCACAATAGAGGAAAGTTTAACTGGTTTTCCTTCTTCGATTCGGCTCATGGTGCTCAAGGAGACGGTCTTTTGTTGTCCTAAGAAGGCAGAGGCCTGTTTGTAGACATCTGGCATGGATAAATTAAGACTTTTACGGATTCTTTTAATTTTTTCGTAGTGTTTCACTCTATTTCCCTCCCATTAATAAGTGTATCTAATTTCCCGATAATGTCAAGTCAAAATTAATATTTTTTATATAATTTATGAAAATTTATTTATCGTATTAGGCTAATTTATCTTAACTCATTATTTTTCATATAATTACAATAATATAAATATTTTTATAATTTTATAAAAAGATTTGCTTTTTGAAAAATTATATGCTATGCTTTAGTTATCCTTTCAATGGAGGTGAGATCAATGTTAGACATAATTTCCAAAATTACTTCAAATCCAAAATCGTTGCATCTTCCTTTATTGTTATTAATGGCTATTGATCCCGCGCGGCATCTCAAAGAAAAATTAAAGAATTTAAGAAATCTTCAGGAAGATATTGCTCCGGGGGATAATTTCCCTTATATTGTAAGGGCAGATTTTTTTCGTAGTATGCGGTGATTTTGTGGCCACGGTGGGAGAGGAGGCAATAGTTAAGAATTGTTTAAAAAAGTCCAATCGCCCAACCTTCAGGTAAAAGCGAAAGGCACTATTGCCTCCTCACTCAATTCTGTTTAAAGTATAACATTTTCAAGGGACAGTTTGCCACTATATCCCTGATAGCTCCCTGGGAAACAAATTTCTTTTAAATGGAAATATTTTAATATATACTAAAATGTCAATGGCCAGACAAAATCTCAAATTATTGGTGGTTGATGATGAGCAGGATGTCTGCATGTATGTCCAGCGTTATTTTGGCAAGAGAGGTTTTGTGGTGACGACCACCGGCAGCGGCGTTGAGGCCCTTTCTTTGATAAAATTATCCAAGCCCGATATTGTTCTTCTTGATCTTACATTGGATGACTTAAGCGGCGAAGTCGTGTTACAAAGGTTACGTGAGTATGATCAGGAGACGAAAGTCATCGTTATTACGGGGAATTTATATCCCAAGAGAAAAATTAAGAAAATTGAGGCCTTAGGTGTTTCTGCTTATTTAACTAAAACCGGTTTTGGGTTACCCGAATTAGAAAGAATTATCAATCAAATTTTAGGCAACAAACTTGTCGCTGAGCAGTCTAAAACGCCGTCACCCCTAACCGAAGCAACGAGTCAGGCCGCTGGATCTAAAGGAATTACTAGAGACGATGTTCACAGTTTAAATAATTTAGTAGGGAACAGCCGTAATGCCTGTGAAGTTTTTTGTTTAAATGTTAAAGACGGGGTTCACGCGACACAGACCAAGGAAGATCTAGAGAAATTAGTCAATCAGTCGATAGAACTTATGCAAGATATCGTAGGAAATCTTAAACAAGCTGAAAAAATAGTTCAGCAGATATAAGGAGAACTCGAAGTAATAGAATTAAAAAATTAATTTAACACTTTTCCATTTATTCATCAACCTTCAGGATGGAAGAGCTGTCTGTTTTCCTCCTTTTTTCATTGGGGACAATAGCGGCCTTTTGCTTTTACCTGAAGGTTGGGCGATTGGCTTAAAAATGCTGTTGTTCCCTTTTTATTTTTTAGGGAACTAATTTAAGGGGGGGAATAGAATGTTTGAAAGAATGAAGAAGCTGTTTATCAAAGATAACCACGTTAAATCGAAATCTCCCAAACGCGTCTTAGCGATTATTAAAGATGATCCCAAAGATATAACATTCTTTGATCGCGCTCTTAAAAGGACGAGTTATGATTTGTTGACGGCTTTTGATAAAATCTCTGGATTGGAGATGGCGGATAGACATCAACCAGACATTATTATCCTTAATGCCTATATTCATGGGGAAAAGAGTATAGGTTTATGTATTCAGCTTAAAAGAAACGATTCAACGAAATATATCCCTCTTTTAGTGATTGCTAAAAAGGATGATCATTCGAACATTGTCGAATACTATGAACAGGAAGCAGATATTGGAGGCTACCTAACGAAGCCGATATCTTACCGGCAGCTTAAGCAAGAAATTGACATGATTATTACTGATTCAAAGGGAAGAAAATGTTAAAAGTCATTTGCGAGAAGTGTAAGGAAACCGGTTTTACAGCATCTCCCGAACAGACACGCTGTGAATGCGGGGGAAGATTAAGAATATTCTCTAATATCGAAGCAAAACAGGAACTCAAGAAAGATAAATTGAATTTAATTAAGTTGCCAACTCACCCAAGATATGGGTGGTTGATTTAATGATGGCCCTCGTTATAAGCCATTGGTGTTGGAAGAGTTGGAAAGAATTATATTTGAAGAATTAAATAAGATTTGATTTTTAATTTAATTTCTGTTGACAAAGTATAAGTGGTAACTATAATGAAACTAACAAGTATTTGTCCCGTGTTGAAGGGGTCACCTGGACGTTAAAAAAGTAAAACCTTCGCTTGGATAAGCTATGCCAGGTGGGAGGTTTTTTTATTTTTTGGGATACATTTAAATTGGAGGTGATATGCAAACAAGAAAACTTGATTTGGAAAAATTTATTAGGGCAATACCTCAAGGTCTGTTGCAGGAATATGTGGCACAGAAGACGCAGGAAGTTGGTCAAGAAATATTGGCTGGTGAGATTAACGCTGACAGGATGCTGTCATTTCTTAACGATGATTCCGGTATTAAGGGAGAAATCCACCAAGATCTTATCGAGATCAATGATCTTTGTGGGCGGTCAATGAATATCCTTATGGATTTAGCCGCCGTACAGCGAGTGCCAATAAATAAAAAGGAAAGCGCCGAAGAATTTTCTATGCGTATTTTTTTGAAACACAAAACGGTCTTTGATTATGCTCATGACAGGTTTTATTTACAGCACTGTTCAGGCAAGGTTAGCGATCACAAGATTGACGCTAAAAATATTGATTTAACAGAACAGAAAAATTCAAACTTTCGTGAAAAATGTAAGGCGCATTTTGCTGAATCGTTGATGGGTCATAATTGTAAAATTCGATTCCATCAAAAGGGCAACATATTGATGGTTGCTGTCATACATGGTTCGTATAAAAAATCAGTTTCGTCTTGGGGAGATGATGCAATGCGCGATACTAGCGTGATTACTTACCGTCCCGCCAAAGAGGACATTTTAGAGTATAATGTGGGTGAGAAAAAATTGCGTGTTAAGGCTTCAAATAATGATCGGGAATTTTATATTGAAGCTTTCTGTAAGGATATTATTTGTGATAAAAGTCAGATTGAACGTGTAGATCGTGATAAGACATTTGATTTGAGTATTCTTCAGCAACCGGGATTTCGTTTTGAATTGGATCAAGATGTTCAGGGGGTATATCTTCGAGAAGTTAAAGTTAAGTTGATGGATAATAGCAGAACGGATGTCATCCTTAGATCAAATGATGTTCTATCTTCCCATCGCGATAAAGTTACAGGGATGTGGTTAACCGCTGGTGTTATAGTACATGCCAAATTTCTTTTTATCTTAAAAATAGAAGGGAAGCAGAAAAAGGTAGGTTTTATTATCACACCACCCAATGCGTCGGATTTGAATAAGAAAAAGTATGCTTCATTGATAATAAGTTATTTTGAAAGAATAGGACTTAAATTAAATGCTCAAACATTTGTTGCACCAACTGTCGAAAGTGCCGGAGCCGTGGTTTAGCAAGAAGTATTTACTGGGTTTGTCACCTCAAGGTTTCCAAGATTTGTTAGATAAGAAAATATTGATTTATGATAAGCCAGCCGGTATAGAAATGGTATATGAACCGGCATGCCCTCATGGGTGTTCATTAGCTGTTGAGGAAAGTCCGAATGGTATGGTAGGTATATGCCTTGACCATCCACAGGTCAAGGCTGTACGGGTGACAGAGGATGATTTGATCCGGTATAAGTTTTCCATTGGAGGGTTATTAAATCAGATTCGGAGTGTAAACGCGATTAAGGGTGGGGTCAGTAAATTAGAGGAAGGTTACTATTTTGGATATAGTCTTTATGGCGATAAAAGGATTGGGTTGGTATTATTCCCTCATTTTGGTGAGGATTTAATAAAAATAGCCGGGATTGATCGGATATTAAAGGATGAAGATGGAGTCTTTATCCTTAGTCCAGCTGTTCAAGAAAATTGCCAAGCCGCTGTTTATTCCGGGGACAGAGTTGTTGTATTGGATATTGGGGAGGTTTTAGATTTAGCGACGTTTAAATTATCCTTAGAGCCCGGGATTGAAAAGTTACAGAATAGAGGTATATTAAAGGATGTGCGGCTTGAATTCCCCGGGATTAGAATGGCAGATGAGAATAATGAGGTAAGGGTCAACGGTAAGAAAGTTTTATTATCTGACCGTCCTTTTCTTTTGTTGTTGAGGGTGGCTGTTGGTTTTGCAATAAAAAAGGATCATTGTATTTCGCTAAAAGAATTAATTGATGAGAAAATAATAATGGAAGACGGTAAATATCAAGCTGCGGGACGGCTAAAGGGGAAAATGGTGCCATTCTTACCGGGTGGTGACTGGGATGCGTTTTTTGAGAACGACAAAGGAATGTATCGGTTATCATCCAATGTTAAATCAGTGATTTTTGATAGAGTAAAATTAGTTAACGATACCAGTCAGAGGATTAAAGAGGTGGCATCAAAATTACCCAAGATGAGAAGCAAATCTAAGAAATAAATCCAGACAGGGCTGATATCATGAAGAGAAATTTAGATGACGAAATTCGTAATAAAATCCAATCAAGCAAAACAATTATTAATAGTGGCAAACGTCATAAATTAACGGTATAATTAATATAATTAAATATATAACCTTTTCTCTTTTAAGGAGGTATTATGAAAAAGTTTCTTTTTATTTTAGCCTTTAGTTTTTTAGCTATTACATCCGCATTTGCTGGTCATGTTAATGGGTATTATAAATCCAACGGAACTTATGTTCAGGGTTATGAGCGTTCCAACCCTAATTCTACGGTACGTGATAATTATGATTATAAGGGTAATTCTAATCCTTATACAGGAAAGGAAGGGAACAATTATTACCGCAATAACCCGACTAGCGAATATTATGAAACGGAGGGAAGTAGTACTCAGGAAGAAAATCAATACAATTACGGTAATTAATAACTCAAAGAATTCAAGGGTTTGAAACTATAAATAAAGGCTCGAGTCGAAAGATTCGGGCTTTTTTTTCGACACAAATATAGACTGATCGTAAGCAAAAAGCATTAGAGAATGCCAAATAGCTTACTCTCCACTGGGGGCTTTGGGCTTAGGTCAGAGTATAAGTCTACAAGTCTAACGCCTAGAGCGTTGGCAATACGTGCATGAGATGTAACAGTTCCAGTCATTTTATTGTGCTCGATTCTTGATAAAGTGGCAATTTGCACACCTGACAGCTCCGCAAGCTGTTTTAGCGTTATCATTTTAGACCAACGGAGCGTTTTTATTTTGTTTCCAATTACAATACGGTTCATAGTTATTAAGGTAGCATTGCTACCATCTCAAATTCCACCTGTTGTATTGCGTTCCTATCATCAGCACGTTGTGTCCTCCCGCGGCGGCAATCTCTAGGCCGCGTTTGGCGTGGGCCTGTCCTTTAACATCCGCAAAATCCACTTCAGGATTTAAGTTTGAGTTGATTGTCTGGCTGTTTCCTTGGAAGGGTTGGATCATGTCCTGATTATTAAGAAACTCAGCGACTTCTTTTAAATTTTTTACCGGATAAAGAGGTATTTGAGGAACGACAGAGGCTTCAAAAATGTTCGCTAAGGGAAGAATCAATCCTTTAAGTTTAGGGAAAACGGATTGGCCGGCTTGATTATTAACGAGAGAGAGGGCAATGGATAATGCCCCGCGGATAGGATGGATGGTCCCATCGAGGGAAAGTTCCCCTAAAATAGCATAGTCTTCCAATGAAGAGGGGTTAATCTGTCCTGTCGCGGCTAAAATACCCAAAGCCATCGCCAGGTCAAAAGAAGGCCCTTCCTTTTTAATGTCTGCCGGAGAGAGGTTAATGGTGATACGGCGCGGTTCAAATTTATAGCCGCTGTTTTTAATGGCTGAACGCACGCGCTCTTTGCTTTCGCGAATGGCGTTATCCGGAAGGCCTACAATGATTGTGGAAGGCAGGCCTCCGGAGACAAAAACTTCCACCGCGACAAGATACGCGTCCAATCCAAGGATGCCGAAACCGTATGTTTTGGCTAACATAAAAAGAATAAAATAGAAAATGAGTGTTGGATTTTTGGCAGGAAGAAGGGAATCAAAACAATAGCACAAACTTTTCTTCGCGTCAATTTTTTTATTTGAGCAAAAAAATCGATACAAACAGGAATTGTTAAAGACCTTGCTTTTTTTACCCTCCATATTATAATTGTAAACAAAACTTGACTGGAAGAGAAAGAGGTATAAATTTTGCAAGGTATTTTGGATAATAAAATATTAATCATTACCTTGACTGTCTGGGCTGTTGTGCAGGGGATTAAGGTCAGTCTTGGTGTCATCCGAGAAAGAAGATTTAATTTTAAATGGCTTATTGGAACGGGAGGGATGCCGTCAAGTCACGCGGCTGGAGCCTCGGCATTAGCCACAACTTGCGGACTTTACGTTGGCTTTCATTCCGCTTCGTTTGCCCTCGCGGTGGTCTTCGCGTTAGTAACGATGTTTGATGCTCAAGGCGTACGGCGTTCTTCGGGTCAGCAGGCGGTTATTTTAAATCAAATGTTGGATGAAGGAAAGATTGAAGCTACCCGCCTGATGGAATTTTTTGGCCATACGCCTTTGCAGGTTATCATTGGCTCCATTTTAGGGATTCTGCTCTCTTTTACTTTTTACACGCTATGGACATAAATTTTTTTGTAAAGACAGGGGGAAGACGTGAATATTAATAAAAAAATTTTTATACCCGTAGGAATTATTTGTGTTCTTATTTTGATATGGTTCATCTTGCCCAAGAAGGACAAGGAATCCGCCAACGGATTTTTAGGTAAAGAATCGGTGCAGGTGCTTTATGGTCAAGCCGTCAATCTAAAAAATAATGGCCAGTTATTAGAGGCCAAAGATGTCTATCAAAGGATTGTGGCGGAATATTCTGATTATGAAAAGATTGAAGCTATTGAAAAAGAATTGGAGGATTTAAATTTTCAAATTATTTTTTCCAATATTCAGACACCCGAAACCGTTATTCACGAGGTGCAAAGCGGAGATACATTAGGAAGTCTGGCGCAGAAATATGGAACCACTGTAGAGTTCATAAAGAAAAGTAATTACTTGAAAAGTGATACAATCCGTGTGGGCCAAAAGCTGCGTATCTGGACGGGATCTTTCAATATTTTCGTAGATAAATCACGGAATATATTGATTCTTAAAGATGGGGATGATGTCGTGAAAGTTTATAAAGTCGCCACCGGTGAAAATAATAATACGCCTATCGGGAATTTTAAAATTATAACGAAGTTGATTGATCCTGTATGGTTTAATAAGGGGATTGTTGTCCCACCCGAAAGCCCGCAAAATGTTTTAGGGACACGTTGGTTGGGTTTTGATCTCCCTGGCTATGGAATCCATGGGACAATTGATCCAGAGACCATCGGCCAACAAGCTACGGCTGGTTGCGTGCGGATGCTTAACAAAGATGTCGAAGAAGTATATTCGCTTGTTCCCACAGGTACGTCCGTTGTCATTGTTGATTAATGGTTCGTCTTCCATTTAAGCTTATGCCTATTCTTGAATTTGAAAAACCCATTTTTGAATTAGAGTCAAAGATAAAAGAGCTGAAGGATTTTAGTTCTGAAAAGAATATTAGTTTAGATTCTGAAATTAAAAAGCTTGAGCAAAAATTAGAAAAATTAAGATCGCAGGTCTATGGGAACTTGAGCGTTTGGCAGAGAGTTCAAATCGCTCGTCATTCGGACAGGCCTTACACGTTAGATTATATCAGGATGATGATGAGCGATTTCGTAGAATTGCATGGGGACAGGCAGTTCGCGGATGATTTAGCCCTTGTGGCCGGTTTTGCGAAGATTGATCAGAAAAAAGTGCTTGTGATGGGGCATCAAAAAGGACGAGACACGAAAGAAAATTTAAGACGTAATTTTGGATGCGCTCACCCCGAAGGTTATCGAAAAGCTTTAAGAATTATGCAATTGGCTGAAAAATTTCATCTGCCCCTGGTGATTTTTATTGATACCCCCGGCGCTTATCCTGGAATCGGCGCTGAGGAACGAGGTCAAGCGCAGGCCATCGCTACTAATCTCAAAGAAATGATTAAAATAAAAACTCCTATTGTCGCGACCGTTATCGGCGAGGGGGGCAGCGGCGGCGCTTTAGGGATAGGGATTGCTGACAGGGTCTGTATGCTGCAGCACGCGTATTATTCCGTCATTTCGCCTGAAGGGTGCGCTTCGATTCTCTGGAGAAATAGTATTAAAGCCCCGGAGGCCGCGGAAGCCTTAAAAATAACCGGTGAATATCTTTTGGAATTTGGGGTTGTTGATGAAGTCATCCCTGAGCCTCTGGGAGGAGTTCATAAAGACTCCGAAATAGGGGCAGCCAATCTTAAAAAAGTTCTCCTCAAACATTTAGAAGTATTGTCCCCTCTTTCTACCCCCGAGCTCCTCGAACAGCGGTATAATAAATTTCGTAAAATAGGGCAATTTGTAGAAAGTTAAAAATAGGCGGTCAATCGTTTATGTCTCCTCAACCAGATATAAAAGATTTGTCATTTGATGAACTAAGCCGATATCTCACATCGATCGGCGAAAAGGTTTTTCGTGCTACTCAGATTTTTGAGTGGATTTATCAAAAGGGCGCGAAATCTTTTGATGCCATGTCGAATCTTTCCGCGTCTTTACGTTCTCGTTTGAAAATAGATTTCAATTGGGGGGAAGAAAAAATTGCTCAAGAAGAAAGAGCGCGTGACGGGACAACAAAATTTCTTTTTGAATTAAAAGACCGCGAAAAAATCGAAACGGTTTTAATCCCAATCAAAGAACGCGCCACCATTTGCATTTCCACGCAGGCCGGATGTAAATTTGGATGTCGTTTCTGCGCCAGTGGTATCGGCGGCTGGAGCCGTAATTTAAGTTCAGGGGAAATTCTCACCCAAATTTTGCATGTGGAAGAATTCTGCCAGAAAACATTTAAGCGGCCGCTAACGAATATTGTCTTTATGGGAGTCGGCGAGCCGCTGGATAATTATGAAAATTTACTCAAAGCGATCCGCGTTATTAATTCCGCCAAAGGGCTTAATATGGGAGCGCGAAGAATCACGATCTCAACGTGTGGCGTTGTCCCCAAAATTAAAAAATTAGCGCGGGAAGGACTGCAGATTGAATTAGCCGTGTCCTTGCATGGCTCCAGCAATGAATCAAGAGATGTCTTAATGCCGGTTAACAAAAAATATCCGATTGAGGAATTGATTTCCGCGTGCCGGGAATATATTGAAGCGACCAACCGTCAAATTACGTTTGAATATATTTTGATTAAGGATGTGACCTGCGCCCTAGAGCGCGCCGAGGAATTAGGAAGGCTTCTCAAAGACATGCTCTGCAAAATAAATTTAATTCCCTACAATCCTGTCTCTGAATTTGATCACAAAACTCCCACTCTTCAAGAAATGAAGGCTTTTAAGAAGCGTTTGGAAGAGTTAAGGATCCACGCGACTCTTCGCACTCCCCGCGGAAGAGATGTCGCGGGAGCCTGTGGGCAGTTACGCCACGCAACATCAAGAAAACAATTGACAGATGGGACGAATTTATGGTAAATTTAATAAATTCACTTTTACTACATAATTGTTAAAAAAATGAATCGAATACAAGTTGAAAGAAAGTTAAAAGAGATGGGGTTGCTTGTCTTTTCCCCTCGAGAATTTTGCGACGTCTTGGGTATTCCGCTTAAGACGGGGTCGGTTTTTATCTCTCGCAACCTTAAAAGCGGATTATTTTTGAAGATGCGCAACAATTATTACACGCTCAAAGACAGCCATCCGTCTCTTTATTCAATTGCTAATAAGCTTTATCAGCCTTCCTACATTTCGCTCGAATCGGCGCTCTCTCATTACGGGATTATCCCCGAGGTTGTCTATACCGTCACCTCGGTGACCACCAAACCGACCCGTGAATTTACAACGCCCAAGTCCGTCTTTTCCTATCAGCGGATTAAAAAAAGTGTCTTTGGCGGGTACAGTCCTATCTCCATCGAAGGCAAGGTTGTTTTATTGGCAGAACCAGAGAAAGCCCTGGCAGATTATCTCTATTTCGTGGATCTGGGAAAAGCATCCCTTAATGACCGCCTCAACTTTAGAGGTGTCCGCAAAGGAAAACTTTTAAAATTTATCAACGCTTTTAAACGTAAAAGCCTCCTTAAAAAAGTCACGGAAATTTATGCTCAGCAGAGACAACCTCGAAAAATTTACTAATTTGAAGCAGACATCCACCCAGAATGTGGTGCGTGAATACTGCCAGCATCTTTTTTTGTCCTATCTCTATCAAAACCCAGGTTCGGAAAAGTTGCTTTTTAAAGGTGGGACGGCTTTGCGTATTATCTTAAAAAGTCCCAGGTTTTCGGAAGATTTAGATTTTACAGGGGCCGGCGTAACTCATCGGGAGATTGAGGAGTTATTCACCAACACATTAGCCAACATTGAGAAAACCGGAATGACTGTCCATGTCACGGAAGCTAAACAAACGACGGGCGGTTATCTGGGCATTGCGACTTTCGAGGCGTATGACATGAAGATTAATGTGCAGATTGAGATTTCCCAAAGAAGCAGGACGAATTTTAAAAGAATAAGATCCTTAATTACAAGCGACTATATTCCGGCCTACACCCTCGTGCATCTTTCGTCGGATGACATTATCCTCGGCAAGCTCGAGGCGCTTGCGGCCAGGCATAAGCCGCGTGATTTTTATGATTATTTTTTTCTGTTGTCAGGCGATTATCCCGCGGCGAGGACTAAAGAGAATTTAAAAAAGGTGCTAAAACTTCTGCGTCAGGAGAAGTTTAATTTCCAAACGGAGTTAAAGAAATTTTTGCCAGCGAGCCACGCCATGCACCTGCGCGATTTTAAGAAGGTGTTGGAACAGAAAATTATGGCGTATCTTTGAGAAGCGCGCGGAAAGCCTTAGGGCCGTGGGACAATGTTTTTTTTGTATAAAAAGATATGGAAAGAGGCATAGAAAACAAACTCAGGCAATGTTGTCAATAAATTCTCGTGTAAGTTTTTTTGCTCCCTTTTTCTTTTCTTCTTTGACGAGTTTATCAAGTTTTTCGTATTCTTTATCCGTAAACTCTTTTTCACTGACTTCTAAGGGAATCAACTCAATACGGTTGCGGTTAACTTTCACATCAAAGAGAGAGCCTCGGCCTAAATGAAGGGTATCCACAATGCGCTTGGGAAAGTTATTTATTAGTTTTTTCTTTAAACATTTCGCCAAAAATTCCTGAAACATCCATCAAGGAAGTAGACTGCTGCCCGACGGGAAAGCCATAAATACGTAATTTGTCCGGAATATTCTCGGCAAATTTTAAGGCCACGACATTTTGTCCCCCACCGAGAGCTTCCGAGAGGAGTTTTTTGCCTTCCGCTTCCGCCTTATATCTGGCAAGATTTCCAGAGGCTTCCTGTTCTAGTTTATATTTCTGGGCATCGGCCTCAATTTTGGCGGCTTGGGCGCGGCCTTCAGCCTCTTGGATGGCTTTTAATTTTAGTCCCCTTGATTCAGCTTCTTGTCTTTTAGCCTCTTCTTCTTGGGCTAAGGCTTTATTACGGTTAATTTCAACCTGCTGAGCGGCTAATTTTTTTTGTTCAATGGCTCGTTCAAATTCCGGGCTGAAAGCAAAGTGACGAATTAAGGCGTCGTGAATATTGATGCCAGGATATTTCGCTAAAACATCAACAAGCTTTTGTTTAATAGCCGCCTGCATTTCATCTCTGACCTTGCCTTGGTATATTTCTTCGGCGGAATAGCCGCCGATAGCAAGCCTTGCCTCAGATCGGATTTGAGGCAGGATAATTTGGTCTTCATAATTAACGCCAATCTGCTGATGGAGCAAAGGAACCTGATTGGGATTTAACGCGTAGATGATCGTTAGATCAACTTGGACATTCTGGCCGTCGTTTGTTTTCAATTCAAGGGAATATTTCTTGGTTTCTTCATTGGCCAGCGTGTTCGAAGGATAGGCTCGGGCGGAAATTTTATAAATCACCATGTCGGTGATCCAGCGGTTATAAAAATGATATCCAACGCTTTTAGGCATTTCGCTGACCTTCCCAGCCACTTTATTGATTTCTACGGCGACTTCCGTAGGATGAACGTTGACCAACCCAAAAGATAAGACGGCAATAAGAATAATGAAAGAGAATATAACGATCCCAACTAGTTTCATTTTTAACTCCTTTCGAAAGTTTAGCGCGGTTATTTTTTTAATAGAGTCTCTAAAAATTTTAAAGAAAAATTTATTTTTATCCCACGAGGAATAGTGGGGGAGAAAATAAACATAAGATAGAAGGAGGAGAACAATGGCTAAGAAAATGATTTTCGGGAAAGGCATCTTTATTTTTCCTGTTTTAATGCCGAAGGAGGGAGTTGAACCCTCACCCCCTTGCGGGGACATGATTTTGAGTCATGCGTGTATGCCATTTCACCACTTCGGCGACTAAATGTAATATATTTCCTTTAATTAATATGGTGGAGCTGACGAGGATCGAACTCGTGACCTTCCGCCTAAGGCGGACGCTCTCCAATTTATGTGGAGCCAGCGAGGATCGAACTCGCGACCTCTTGCATGCCATGCAAACGCTCTCCCAGCTGAGCTATGGCCCCCTATTTTGTTTTAACCAGAGTCGTCCTTGACCTGATTTAAGATTTCTTTCCCTGCGTACAGCCTCAACTCGCGTTTCGAATCGTTCGGTATGAATTACTTTAAATGGAAATCTACCACGCAATGATTTCGTTCGCCCTAAATTGTGATCTTGAATGCGGTTTTCTAAGTTTTTAGTTTGTCCGATATAGAAGCGATTATATTTATCCAATAAAACATAAACAAAGTATGACATAATTTAAACTCGCATCCGCCATCTGTCGGGCAGCTACAGCCCCAAAAATGTTCTTCAATATATCATCGCCCAAGGGACTTGTCAATAAGGGGCATTTAGGGTATACTGTAAACTATATTTTTAATTAAGGTTGACAATAAGATTGAGAAGTTATGAAACGAATCTATTTTGATTATGCTTCCACGACACCCGTGGACCAGGGAATCATCAAGGCCATGGAGCCTTACTTCTTCGAGCGCTTTGGCAACCCTTCAAGCTCTCATGCCTTTGGCCGCCAAGCGCAGAAGGCCCTCGAGGAATCACGCGAAACACTGGCGCGATTGATCGGTGCTAACTCAGAAGAGATTATTTTTAATTCGGGGGCGACTGAAGGCAATAATCACGCCATTTTAGGGATTGCCAGAAGTTTTAAGAATCAGGGCAGACATATCCTTTGTTCCTCCGTGGAACATCATTCAGTTCTTGAATCGATGGCCTATTTAGAGAAGGAAGGTTTTAAAGTCACGTATTTGCCCGTAGATGAAACCGGCTTAGTGGACCCTCAAGCGGTTAAAAAAGCGGTCACCAAAGAAACGATTTTAATCGTGGTCATGCACGCCAGCAACGAAATTGGCACCATCCAGCCTATTGTCCAGATTGGAAGAATTGCCAAAGAATACAAAATTCCTTTTTTGGTCGATGCGGTACAAGCTGTGGGGCACATCCCGGTTGATGTGAACGAATTAGGCGCGGATTTACTTTCATTGTCGGCTCATAAATTTTATGGACCCAAAGGCATCGGCGCTCTTTACGCGCGAAAGGGAATAAAAATTTCATCTTTTCTGCTGGGGGGTGATCAGGAAAAAAGCCGCCGCGCCTCAACGCAGAATGTGGCCGGGGCCGTTGGTTTGGCTAAAGCTGTTGAATTATGCCAAACGCGGATGAATGAAGAGATGATTATTCAAAAGGGATTCCGCGATCGGCTTTTTGAAGAGATTCCTAAACGCATTCCCGGCGTGCGTGGTAACGGCCATTGGATACAGAGACTTCCTAACAACGCCCATTTTTCTTTTGAAAAAATTTCAGGCGAGGCGCTTTTAATGAGTTTAGATATGATCGGGATTGCCGCTTCCATGGGATCGGCGTGCACATCGGGCGCGATGGAGCCGTCGCATGTCTTAAGAGCCATTGGATTGTCTGACGAACTCGCGCTTGGTTCACTACGGATTACTCTTGGACGATGGACAACGCAGGAAGAAATTGATTATTTGCTGGAAAAACTGCCTGGAATTGTAGCGAGTTTAAGAAGTTAATATGCAATCCCAAATCCTTAATTTTCTTAAAAAGTCTCTTGGTTATCTTTCCGGCGAAGAAATAAGTCAGCATCTAAAAATAAGCCGGACAGCTGTTTGGAAGCATATTCAGGAACTGCGCGAAGAGGGCTACGATATTGCCGCTGTGCCTCACCTAGGATACCATCTGATATCTTCTCCGGATAAATTAACTTCTGGTGAAATTCAATTTGGGCTAAATACTAAAATATTCGGCAAGAAAATTTACGCCTTTGATTCTCTCGACTCGACGATGGATGTGGCGTTTCGTTTAGGGTTAGAAGGTGTCCCTGAAGGCACGGTCGTTTGCGCGGAAGGGCAAGCAAAGGGCCGAGGCCGTTTAGGAAGATCCTGGAGCTCTCCTAAGGCTAAAGGAATTTACGCCTCGATTATTTTAAGGCCATCCTTCCCGCCGAACAAGGCTTCTCAGTTAACCCTTTTAAGCGCGGTCGCGCTTTGTGAGGCCGTTAAAAAAACATGTGGGCTTAAAACGTCCATCAAATGGCCGAATGATATTTTAGTCGGAGATAAAAAATTGGCTGGTATTTTAACCGAGCTTAATGCCGAGATGGACCGCGTTCGTTTTGTTGTGATTGGATTTGGAATTAATGTAAATTCTTCCGCAAGTATGCTCCCCCTCAGCGCCACATCTTTAAAAAACGAGATTCATTCTTCTGTGTCTCGCGTTGAACTTCTGCGGGAAATCTTGCGTCATTTGGAGAAATGGTATTGTATCCTTAAGGAAGAGGGATTTTCAAAAATCGTGGAACGTTGGAAAGAACTTTCCAATACTTTAGGCCGTCGTGTCCGAGTGGAAGGGATTGGGGAATATCTTGAGGGGCAAGCCATGGACATAGATGAGAATGGGAGTTTGATTATCCGTAATGACGCGGGGATTAAATTTAAACGTACGGCTGGGGATGTGGTATTCGTGCGCTAGTTAAGGTCACATGACACAAAGACACAGGCTAAATAATTTTCTTGCCGAGACACTTGAAGAACTTGGAGACAAGAATCTTTTGCGTGGGCTGCGAGAAGTCGACGGGCCGCAGGGAGCCCTGATTAGTTTAAACGGCCGTAAGGTTCTAAATTTTTGCTCAAATAATTATTTAGGATTAGCCAACGACGATCGTCTTAAACAGGCGGCAAATCAGGCTATCGATCAGGAAGGATTTGGTTCGGGCGCGTCGCGTCTTATCTGTGGAAATATGCGCGCTCATCAAAAGCTCGAAGAAAAATTGGCTCAATTTAAAGAAACAGAAAGCGCGATTACTTTTAGTACAGGATATATGGCCAATGTTGGGGTTATTTCGAGTGTTTTCAATCGAGATGATATTGTTTTCAGCGACAGATTTAATCACGCGTCGATTATTGATGGAATTTTATTAAGCCAAGCGGAGTTTAAGCGCTATCCTCACAAAGATATGGAAGCGCTGGAAGGAATGCTTAAGAAAGCGTCGGGTTTTAAAAAGAAGGGCATTATTACCGACAGTGTTTTTAGCATGGATGGAGATTTAGCGCCGCTTAAAGAAATTGTTCGTCTGGCTCAAAAATTTGATTGCTCGGTGATGGTCGATGAGGCGCACGCCTTAGGAGTTTTTGGTCCTCAAGGGCAAGGACTCGCGCACCACTTAGGGTTGGAAGATAAAATTGATATTCAGATGGGAACATTTTCCAAAGCTGCTGGATCTTTTGGCGCGTATTGCTGTGGATCCAAGGAATTAATTTCTTTTTTGATTAACAAGGCAAGGAGTTTTGTTTATACCACGGCCATGCCGCCGTCGACGGCCGCGGCTTCTTTACGGGCGGTTGAAATTATTGAAAGCGAGTCAATTTTACGAGAGCGTCTTTGGGAAAATACGAATTATTTGAGAGAACAATTAAAATTCTTAGGATTCGACACGATGAATTCAGACAGCCCCATTATTCCTATTTTAGTGAAAGATTCTCAAACAGCTCTTGAATTTTCCAAACGTTTATTGGGAGAAGGAATTTTTATTAGCGCCATTCGTCCGCCAACGGTGCCAATGAATACCGCACGGCTTCGCTTAACGGTTATGGCCACGCATACGCGAGAGGATTTGGATTATCTGGCGGAGAAATTAGGGAAGATTGGAAAAGAATTGGGGATTATTTGATCTGTAGGGGCGGACCCCTGTGTCCGCCCGAATATAAAGGGCAACCACGGGGGGTTGCCCCTACGAAATTATGCCATATATTCAATCAATAACGGGGATCAAATGGTTTTACGATTGTGAGGGCAGGGGAAACCCGCTCATTTTTCTTCACGGATGGGGTGTGGACCGGCGGGTCTGGCGCCAGCAGGTCAAATTTTTTTCGCAATCCTATCAAGTGCTGACCGTTGATCTGCCTGGACATGGAAAAAGCGAGTGGCAAAAAGTTTCTTTGGCCCAAATGGCTTCTGATTTGAAAGATATTTTAAAGTTCTTGAGGCTGGAACGTCTGACGGTGATTGGGAGTTCTTTAGGAGGACTGCTTGCTTTAAAGCTTTATGAATTGTCCGCTCAAAATATAAAAAAAATTATTTTTGTGGGGTCCATGCCCAGGTTCGCTAAATCAGAAGATTATCCTTTTGGATTAGATATTGATCAAATACGAAAATTAAACCGTCAGCTCAAGACCAGTTATCCATCGATTATTAACATTTTTTTCCGGTCTCTTTTTACGAAAGAAGAGAGAGAAAGCCGACGGTTTAAGTGGCTTGAGAAATTTAGGCGAAGCGATGAAGCCCCAATCAAAGAGGCCTTAGTTGAATATTTGGATATTTTGGAAGAAGAAGATTTGACCGAGGTATTAAAAAATATTCGGCTTCCCTTACAATTTATTAACGGCAGAGAAGATTATATCTGCAATCGGCAGACGGTCGCGTTTTTAAAAACGCTGGTCCCCCAAGCCCGGTTTGATCATTTTGATCACTGCGGCCATTTCCCATTTTTAAGCAAGCCGTACGAATTTAACGAGGTGTTGAACCATTTTTTAACGACTTCTTAATATGCTTCTTCAACTTATTGACCAGAAAATTCGTCGGGCGTTTTCGAACGCCGCCCAGCAATACGATGTCTTAGCTAGCCTTCACAAAGAAATCGGACGGGAACTTCTGGAAAAAATTAAGGATTTCAAAAACCCCCTAAAGATTCTAGACGTGGGAATGGGGACCGGATATTTAACCAACAAACTGGTGCATTATTTTCCCGAAGCCGAAGTGTTCGGACTCGATTTTGCCCCAGGGATGGTTGAACAGGCGAAAAAAAATAGCGAAGGGTTTACGGTTGTTGAGGCCGACGCCTCTTCATTGCCTTTCCCAGGAAACACGTTTGATCTTATTATTTCAAATTTAATGTATCAATGGATTAGCGACCTGCCGCAAGCCTTTGCCAGCGCGCATTCGGTGCTTAAGCCCAAAGGTTTATTTTATTTAACCATGTTTGGGCGCGATACATTTCAAGAATTATTTGAATCGCTTAAAGAAACCTCCGAGATCCCTCGTTACGCTCGGAAGGGAAGTTCGCCGACCTTCCCTTTGTCTATCCGACGGTTGGCCGCTCAAAGTGAAGTTCAGCGTGCCTTCTCTGAAACCGGATTTAAAGATATCGAATTTAATAGCGAGCAAATCAAGGTACATTTCCCCAGCATGAAAGATTTACTTAAATGGATTAAAGATATTGGCGCTAATTATCTTGAAAAAGATATTTTTATCGGAAAGGAATGGCTTTCCCGGGCGGATGATTATTACAGTAAAAATTTTGGGGATAAATTTGGAATTTACGCCACTTTTCAAGTGATTTGGGCAGAGGCGAGGAAATAAAAATTCAGCTTCAATTTCTAATTACTAATTTCTAAATATGACTAAGCAGACCATTTTCATAATCGCCACCGATACAGGCATTGGCAAGACCATCACCACGCTTGTCCTGGCCACGCTTTTAAAAGAGAAGGGCATGAATGTCGGCGTGATGAAACCTGTTCAATGCGGCGGCAGCGACGCTCGATTTTTGAAAAATTCTTTAGGGTTGAAGGATTCTTTGGGGGAAATTAATCCATTTTTCGCGCCGGAGCCATTGTCACCGCATTTAGCTTTTAAGCGTCAAAAAAAATCTATCAATCCGCAAAAGATTTTGAAGGTTTGTGAAAAATTAAGAAAGAGTTACGATTTGCTTCTGATTGAAGGCGCCGGTGGTTTAATGGTACCTTTGCGTGAAGAGTATTTTGTCACTGATTTAATTCGTGATCTTAACGCTGAGGTGATTATTGTCGCGCGTTTGGGATTAGGCACAATTAACCACACGCTTTTGACCGTCGAGCAAGCCAAGGCTAAAGGGCTTAAAGTTAAGGGAATTATTTTTTGTCAAAATAAAAAGGGAGAATCCGGAATCTCTGAGAGGACTAATCCTCGGACAATTGAAAAATTAGGAGGAGTTGCGATTTTGGGAACAATCCCGTATTTAAATAAATTTACGGCTAAGGAAATTATTAAAAAATGTGGATCAAAAATTAATGTCGATCATATTTTATGGACAACCCTTCACCCTCCCCTCTCCCCTAAGGGGAGAGGGGAGGGTGAAGTTCCTCTCCCCTTAGGGGAGAGGATTAAGGTGAGGGGGGATTTAGCCAAGTGGGATCAAGAATACATTTGGCATCCCTTTACCCAGATGAAAGATTGGTTGGATTCTGAGCCGCTCGTGATTGACCGAGCGCAAGGCTGTTATTTAATTGATACAAACGGCAATCGTTATCTCGATGGTGTGTCGAGTTTGTGGGTCAATATTCACGGCCATCGCCATCCGACAATCGACCAAGCCATCAAGAATCAAATTGACCGGTTAAGTCATTCGACCTTTTTAGGGCTTTCGCATGAACCGGCGATTATTTTAGCCAAAAAGTTAGTTGAGATCGCGCCGAAGGGTTTAGAAAAAGTTTTTTATTCGGATAACGGTTCAACCGCTGTTGAGGTCGCGATCAAAATGGCGTATCAATATTGGCAGAATATTGGTCGTCCTGAAAAAACAAATTTAGTGCATTTGGCGAATTCGTATCACGGAGATACGTTAGGCAGTGTGAGTGTTGGCGGTATTGATCTTTTTCATCGGGTGTACAAAAATCTAATTTTAAAAACCATTCAAACCGATCTGAAAAATTTTGAGAAGGTCATTAAAGAAAATCATGAGACGATTGCCGCGTTGGTTGTTGAGCCGCTTATTCAAGGCGCGGCGGGGATGATTGTGTGGCCTAAAGGAATTTTAAAAAAGATGTCGGAATTGTGTCGTAAATACGAAATCATTTTGATTGCCGATGAGGTCGCGACGGGTTTCGGCCGCACGGGCAAGATGTTTGCCTGCGAACATGAAGGGGTATCGCCTGATATTTTATGTTTAGCCAAGGGATTGACCGCAGGGTATCTGCCTTTAGCCGCAACGTTGATCACAAAGAAAATTTTTGATGGATTCGTTTCCGATTATAAAGAGCAAAAGACATTTTTCCACGGGCATACGTATACGGCGAATCCTTTGGGCTGCGCGGCGGCACTAGCTAATTTGGAAGTCTTTGAAAAAGAACGGACTTTAGCAAAATTAACTCCTAAAATAAAATACTTGGCGAAGCGTTTAAAGATGTTTTATAATTTACCCCATATCGGTGAAGTCCGGCAGCTAGGCTTTATGGTTGGCATTGAGCTCGTTAAGGATCGCCGCACGAAGGAACCATTTCCTTGGGAACAGAAAATCGGCATTAAAGTCTGCCAGAAAGTGCGTGAGCGGGGTGTAATTTTAAGACCTTTGGGCAATGTGATCGTCCTCATGCCGCCCTTGGCGATTTCGATTGTTGAATTAGAGAAATTGTTGGATGTAACCTATTGGGCGATTAAAAGGGGAATTACAAAGCGATCATTTGCATGGTGACGGTGGGTTGACCTGGAGCAATACCTTCGCCAGCCGTTTCTTGGACAGCCGCGCTGACATTAAAGTTAACTCTAATTTTATGGCTGGGAACTCCACCGGTGACTGTCAATGTCGAAGGGAGAACATCGGGTGTGGGGGCAGGAAGCCCTCCGGGGACAGAGACTGCGCACTGCGCTTGATTACTCGCGTTCGAGGAAGAGACACAGACTCCGTTCGCGAGAGCCGCGGTCGAATAAATAGCTGATCCGTCGGTTGAAACACTTCCGCTAATCGTAAATGTACTCGATACCGTAACCCTGACTTGAGTATAGCTTCCGTCAGGGACATTTAATCCAGCAAAAAAGGTGCCTGCCGCTGATCCGGAGTTCACCGCGGCAATATCGATCGTGGTCGAATTACCACTCGAAACGGTAACCCAAGAGGTTCCGTTAAACATCTCAAACTGCTCAATGGTCACTTTGTAGGCAGTGGCCGCTCCGGTATCTCCTGTTGTCGCCAAGGCGTGTGATGTGCAATTTAATAAAAGCGTGAATATTGCCAGATGTAAAAATAAATATTTTTTCATAGGTTATGATCGTCCCGCTTCAATCGTTAATCCCGCCGATGTGCGGATAAATTTTTCCACAACAATCTCGTGATGGCGCTCAACCGGAAGAAGCATTTCTTCTCTGAGATCTTTCTTTGGGAATGGTTCTTGAGAAAACTTAAACGCTCCAAGAATATCGGCAAAAACATTAAACGCGAGATTAAACCGCAAGCGGCTGCCAAATTCTTGATCTCCTTTATTATCATCCCAGGTAAAAAATTCAAGTCTCAGCGAATCGTTTAATCTTGCCTCAAATCGACTTTTCCATCCATTGATGTTACGAGAATTATTAAAGTCATACCAAAATCCGCTGCCGTAAGCCTTAAGCCATGGCATGTAGGGAATAGCTGTACCAAGTTCGTAATCAAAACCATTGGGCACGCGTTCCAATGTCGTCGAGCCGCTTGCCTGCAGAACCTCTCGCTGTTCAGTCACTCCAATATAGCTATTGAAACGGCCTTCAAGTACTTGGCCCAAGGCCTCCAAACCAATTCCGGTTCGGCCATGACTATTTTGTTTACGATAATCTCCAAACACATTCATCCCTAAAAGAAGATTTTCTGATGCTAATTTTCTGTAACCGAATCCAACATTATAGGTGTAGACATTATCTTGCTGGGACATGCGTGGTTGAATAAAAACAGTATTTTCTTTTCCCTCATCTTGGTATAACGGCTGGACGGTTTGAAAATAAATACGAGGTTTTTGGTCGGTTTCCACCTGGACGGAAGTTTCAATCCGTTTTAACCATTCGGGCTGAGAAGATTCAGGCTGAGAAGATTGGGGTTCTAAAGATTCTTCAGCGGAGGAATAAAGGGAGAAAAGAAATAAAGAAAGGATGAAAGAGAATGAGACTACATTTTTATTGCTAATTCTTTTCATACGTTCATTTTATCTAATGTAAAGAGCTAAGCAAGTTTTTTCTAAACTTTTTTTTAAAAAAATTTAAGTCCCTATTTTTTCAATTTGGTCAAAAGTCGATTAAAAATAAGCACAGCCTTGACAACGGTTAAATATGTGCTATCTTTTAAGTAGAAAAGTCTGCTCTTTAAAATTTGGATAAATACGAAAAATTCCGCGTAAGCGGAATTTCCGTTGAAGATTTCAGCGGAGAGGTAAACTGCTCGAAAGGGTAGGGCACAAAGCTAAAGGGCCTAATTTCTTGACATCTCTGATGTCAAGGATATGGCAGCCAGTTGTCGAATGATGAAATAGCTTAATAGCCCATTCTTTAAGAGGAATGGGTTTTTTGTTGACTGGTGTAGTTGCAGAATTTTGCCCATTTCTTTTGAGAGATGGGCTTTTTTATTTTTATGCAAATTGAACAATAAGGGAGGATAATCAAATGGAAAAACATACAAAGCATTGTGTATTTAATTTTTTTGTTATTATGTTTACGGTAAGTTTTATTTCTTTTTTTACGCCTCAGGCGTCAGCGCAATTGGACGTGGGGCAGGCAGATGTTACCAGCGAGGAAATATTAAGGGAAGACATTGCTTTGCCGGAGATTGAATTGATTCAATTGCCACCGGAAGAATTGGAAAAGGTCGCGGAAATTCTTCGCACAGAAGTGCCGCCAGAGGAACTGGATGTTATTATGAAGGAAGTCTTAGAAGAAGATGTTCATCTTGCTGTGAAATCCCCATCGGCCAATTCTGGGAATGAAGTCCTTAATGAACCAACCGGTCCGATGATTATCGAACCGCAGCATATGGATGTCTTAATGCGGGTTAATGCGATGGCGGAGCGCATGACAACGGGTTTATCCCAAGAAGAGGCACAGCGTTTAAAAGAATCCGTGAACTCCGCGGTGCGGGACCGTATTTTTAATGGAGAAAATCCTCAACTGGCTCTTCGCGAAGGCTTTCGTGTTATGGAACAATTCCATGCGGACAAAACTTTGGATGGTTTTAAAGAATCCTTGGCGACACACGGAATCGAAGTCAATTTGGAAAATCCAACTGAGTTTAGACAGGCCATGGAAAAGGCTCGTACTCAGGGACTTTTTGAAGATTCCAGTTTAAGTTTTAGCGATGCGATGATGGCCATGCAGGTTAAAGGCATGGATCTTCGTCAATATGCCGATTTTGGTTTTGGTCCAATGGGTGGCCCTGGCGGGGCAACTGCTATGGAAATGTTAGTAGGGAGTATCCCTGAATTAGGAAACCTCAGCCCTCGTAATCCTGAGGATATGGCGGCCATAACAGAATTCCTTGAAAAGACGGGACAAGGAGATAAATTAAAAATGGCCATGGAGGCTGATGCAACAAGAACTTATGAGGGCGGGCCATATTATGAAGGCCCTCATGGTGGAGGTTATGGCGGTTGGGGCGGCGATGAAATCGCTCGAATACAAGGAGAATTGACTTCGAGAGACCCAAAAAGTAAACTTTGGGAATTTGACCCAAGCCAACCAGCTGACCGTGCGAAGATTATTGAGATATTGAGAGAGCAAGGAGCCATTGCTCAAGATTACGCAGATATGGGGCCCCAAACGGGTTATGGTGGGCCATCATATTATGAAGGCCCTTATGGTGGAGGTTATTATGGAGGAGGGGATTTACTTGCCAGTCTTCAAGGACAACAGACGACAGGTTCTACGAATGATGTCCTTTTCCAGTATGATCCAGCCAAGCCGGAAGATCGTGTTAAAATCAAAGAGGAATTAGAAAGAAGAGGGATAGATACCACGGGTGTTTCAGACCAGCCTGCATGGGATGGTGGCCGGGATTTTGGTCATAGCGGCTACGAAAGAGGATATACGGATTGGAGTGCTGGTGGCGGGACGTATGGTGGCGGCACGGATTGGTCTGCTGGTGGCGGGACCTATGGTGGATATACTTATGAAAATTCGATCGAAAATATGGCTGCAAGGACTACTGAAGCAGCGCTAAATCAATGCGATCATAATGGCGGGGCTAGCGATCATGACGATCATGCCCATTGTGCTTTACCAGAGAATCCAACTCCAACGCCGTAATAATTAAATAGAGGGCGGTTTTCTCTTAAACAAAGAAAGCCGTCCCTTTTTTTGTTTAAAATTTTTTTAAAAACTCGCTGTGATTCCAAACTCGGTGGTGTGGTTTTCGTAATTTCCCGTATTGGCATCAGAGTTTTCTTTTTTGAAGATATAGGCAAATTTCGCCGTAAAATTTTTATTCAGAGTGTAATACGCCGATAATTTATGCTGGACAGCTTTATCTGTTCTGGCTTGGCCGTCATCCGCCACACGGGATTTGTAATGCTTAATCTCGTAATCAGGCGTATAGCTTAGATAAAGCTTATTATTTTTCAAAAAACTTCCCGCCACCGTAAAATATCCATGGTAGGAGTCATGATCGTAATAATTTTGGTACATATCGTTGGCATTGTTACGGTAGATTTTGCCTCTGAGTTTTAGGGAGTATTTTCCAATTTGGCGTTTGACCCACAATTCCTCGACGTTACGGTAATCCTGACGGTTGAAGTCTAAATTGGCTTGCGTGATATCCCGCGCCGCCTTTTTCCAATACGATTTATACCAATATTCGTAACTCCCACCCCAGCTCCATTGATTCGTCAGATAATGCTGCAAGGAAAGACTTGGCTTCGCTTGACTATATGTTGAACTAGAATCGTAAGGATATATGAGCCAAGTCTGGGCAAAGCCTGGCTCAAGAGTCAATCGGCCGCTTTCGAAGGGTTGCCATTTTAAAGAAGCCTTAATGGTATGATCAACAGTGCCTAATCCTGCCTGCTCAAAATAATTTTTGTCCGTCAAATCCCATCCGATATCCGCGTTTAATTGGCTGTTGAATGTTGGGATCCAGTGGGTGCCCCAGGCGTCTTCAACCCAATGGTCACCCTTTTTTAGATTATTGGCCGCGCCATTCGATTCGTAGGCATAGGTAACACCTCCAGTGAACTTAAATTTTTTCAGCAATTTTTTGCGTTTCTCTTCCATGCGTTCTTTGGCCCGCTGACGCAGGTATTCTACAACCTCTTCCGCTGTTTTGGGTTGTTCTAAAATTTCCTCAAATTGCTCTCGACGGTCTCTGCGGTCTTCGTCGATAAATTCCCGTTGTTCGGCTGATTCTTCCGAGATTTGGGCATAAGTTAAAGAAACGGGGGAAAAAATCCAAATAAAACTAAGAAAGATAATTTGAAAGAAATAATAGAAAAGGGATTTTATTATTTTCATTCCATGCTCCTATTAAAGGTTTTTAAAAAACTAAAGTTATTTTTTCATTTTAGGGATAGGTTGTCAATAAATATTAAAAATATTTAAAATAGTGTTCTTTAATTTTGTCCTATCGGCATAATTTCCTAGACAGCATTTTAAATACATGGTATATTCTTTATGTACACTAAAACGTACATAAAGGAGGTAAAGAGATGATTACGTTTACAACCACTGAAGCAAGAAGTCATTGGTTTGAACTTGTTAAAAAATCTTCCAAAGGCCATCAGATGTTTCGAATAAGATCCAAAGATGGAGATGTTGTTCTCCTTTCGCAGGAAGACTACGACAGCCTTTTGGAGACACTCGAGCTTCTTTCTACCCCTGGATTCCTGAGAAGTATTCAAAAGGCACGTCAAGAAATCAAAGAAGGGAAGACTTACAGCATGAAAGAGGTCTTTGGTGGCTGAAAACCGCTACGCCATTCGTATTACCAGGCAGGCTCGCAAAGATATTGAGAAGTTAGATTCTAAACTCAAAGAAAAATTGCGTGTTATTTTACAAGAAGTGATTGCCGTTAATCCCTACGATGGCAAAAAGCTTATCGGAGACTTGGCAGGAAGTTATTCTTACCGGCTCACCTTCAAAGACCGTATTGTTTACAGTATCGATGAAACTGAGAAAGTCGTGTATCTTGAACGCGCCAGAACACATTACGGGGAATAAAACCAATGATTACCCGAGCTTCCCATAGTAACAAAAAAGTCTTTGTCGCGATGAGCGGGGGGGTGGATTCCTCCGTCGTGGCCGGTTTAATGAAGGAAGCGGGTTACGATGTGGTGGGGGTCACAATGTGCTTTAGCATCACGCACCCAAACAGCAAAAAGCCGTCCTGCTGCGGGGTGGATGGTATTGCCGACGCCAAGCGCGCGGCGCAGATTTTAGATATTCCCCACTACGTTTTGGATTTTGCCAGCGATATCCGTGAGTTTATTATCGAGGACTTCGTTGACGAATATTTAAACGGCCGCACGCCGAATCCGTGCGTTCGTTGCAATCAGCATTTAAAATTTGGATCGCTGTACAAAAAAGTTAAGGCCTTAGGCGCTGACTATGTGGCGACAGGCCACTACGCTAAAATTGAATATAACGAAGCGACCAAACGTTTTGAAATGAAAAAGGCTAAAGATTCAAAAAAAGATCAGTCGTATTTTCTTTACAGTGTGCGGAAAGACACATTGCCCTCTGTTTTATTTCCTTTGGGTGGATTGACCAAACAAGAGGTGCGGGATTTGGCGCGTAAATTTGATCTTAACACGGCGGAAAAATCGGAGAGTCAGGATATTTGTTTTGTCCCCGATGGTGGTTACCAAAAGTTTCTGGAAAATCGTTTAGGCAAAGAGGCTTTTCTCCCAGGACCGTTTGTGAATGAAAAAGGCAAAAAAATAGGAGAACACAAGGGAATAGCTTACTATACGATTGGCCAGAGAGAGAGGTTAGGGTTAGCCCTGGGGCATCCGGTATATGTCTTTAAGATTGATAAAATGACCAATACAGTTCATGTGGGGCCGCTGGAGGGACTTTATTCTAAGGGGCTTTTAGCGAATCAGTTTAATTTTTTAAGTATGGATTTTCCTAAAGAAACTATTGAAGTTAATTGTCGAATTCGTTACAATGCCCCAGAGGTTAAAGGATTTTTAACTTGTTTAGATAACGCTTCTCTCCGAGTTGAGTTTGCCGAGCCGCAGAAGTCCGTTACGCCAGGCCAGTCGGTTGTTTTTTACAGCGGAGATGTCGTTTTGGGCGGGGCGATTATTGAAGAACCGATTTCCTCCAATATATCATCAAAAGGGTTGCCATGAGCATTCAGTTAGACAAAGCATATCTTAAAGGGTTTATTGAAGAAAAGGATTTTGATGGCTTGCGCCCTTTTATTCAGAAAGCTCACCAAGATTTAATCAATAAAATAGGGAAGGGATCCGATTTTACAGGGTGGGTTGACCTCCCTTCGAGAGTTGAAAATTCTTTTTTAAAAGAACTCAGTGATTTAGGACAAGAGGTCAGAAAGAATTCTCAAGCGTTGGTCAGTGTCGGGATCGGCGGTTCCTATTTAGGCATTCGCGCAACCTTAGAATTTTTAAGGGACCCTAAGCATCTTCCTTTGCATTACGCGGGGCATAACATGAGCGTAGATTACGCGCACGCGCTTTTAGAGACCATTAAAAATAAAAAAATAACCGTTGTTGTTATTTCTAAGTCAGGCACGACAACCGAACCGGCTTTGGCTTTTCGTATTTTAAAACAGTTTTTAGGCAAGAAATACAGCGCCAAAGAATTAAAAAAAAGAATTATTTGCGTTACCGACGCCAAGAAAGGCGCCTTGCGTCAAATCGCTGAAAGGGAAGGCTATCGAAGTTACGTGATTCCCGACGATGTGGGGGGAAGATTTTCTATTTTAACGCCGGTTGGATTAGTCCCTCTGGCGCTGGCTGGAGTGGATATTAAGAAATTTGTCGAAGGCGCGCGAACCGGCCAGAGCGAATACGGCAAAGAAAATTTAAATGAAAATCTTTCCTATCAGTATGCCGCGGCGCGTTATCTTCTTTGCAAAAAGGGTAAACAAATAGAGGTTCTTTCTTCTTTTTACGATCATTTTTATTACGTGATGGAGTGGTGGAAACAGCTTTTTGGTGAAAGTGAAGGCAAGGAAAGTAAAGGGATTTTCCCGGCATCGCTTACTTTATCGACGGATCTCCATTCGATGGGGCAGTGGATGCAGGAGGGGCCAAGAAATATTTTTGAGACATTCTTAACGGTTGAAAAGACAAAACATTCCCTTAAGATTCCGCGCGAAGAAAAAGATTTAGATAAATTTAATTTTGTGGCCGGAAAAGATTTGGATTTTGTTAATAAACAAGCCTTTGCCGCGACGGCCGCCGCTCATTTCGAAGGCGGCGTGCCGAACATGACGATTTCTTTGTCTAAAGCCGATGAGTTTCATTTAGGCCAACTTTATTATTTTTTTGAAAAAGCGGTGGCGGTTTCCGGTTATCTGTTAGGAGTGAATCCTTTTAACCAGCCCGGCGTTGAGGCTTACAAAAAGAAAATGTTTGAATTACTGGGGAGAAAGTGTTAAAAATAAATCTCATACTCTGTCAAGTTAGTTTTTGTATGTTGGTTTCTCTCTAATCTTAGGGTAATCAACCTACAAAAATTTGTTTGACAGAGCACTAGTGGGTAAAAATATGAAAAGTATTATTGTCGGCATTACATGCATTATCCTTGCCATTTTTTGTGGGATGACCTCATTTTATCTTTTAGAAGTAAAGCCTGAATTACAAAAAAGAGAAGCGGCACGTTTAAAAGAAGAGGCGGAGCTCAAAGCCCACGCGGAGACCATTAACTTAAAGACAGTTTTAAAACAATCTCAAGAGATATATTCCCTCGAAGAACGAGATAACAGGCAAGGTTTAATGTGGGTTGATCGTAAAACTTCCAAGTTTATCGTCACTTTGGGAGCGATGAATGGTTTGTCCAAAGGGAGCATGCTATCTGTCTACGACGGCAACAACAAAGTCGGCGAGGTTGAAGTGGAGGTAGCTTTGGATTCTATTTCTTACGTTAGGCCCGACGAACCATCAGCCGTTTTAAATAATGATTATTACGAAGTAAGGATTGAATAGTGCGTATTAATGGAAGAAATGCAATTTTAATTTTCCCCGTAGTTTTTTTGCTAACCTTCATTTTTTCAAAAAATATTCAAGCAGGTCCTTTGGAAGATTCCAATAATTCTTATGCCATTTATGATTTCAATAAACAAGAGATTAATTTTGGGACCTATGAAATTAAAGCCTATGTTCTTAAAAAATGCGATGGTTATCTTATTATTTCGGATGAAAACACTCCACTGACGACGGATAATTTAAGCGATAGTGAATTGATTGTGTTTGTTCCGAATACTAAGGAATTTAAAACCGGGTTGCGATATAAATTCCTCATCCAGTTTTTAGATGTAAAGTCAACTAAGCAGAAGCTCAATAATATAAAAGTCGTTTATTCGGAGGGGATCATCGAGAAGGTTGATGTGGTCATGGATAAAAAGGAATAGGAGGAGTAACCATGGGGAGAATAGGGTTGCCGGAAATTATTTTAATTCTTTTAGTTTTTATTATTTTATTTGGCGCTAAAAAATTGCCCGAGATCGGCACCGCGTTAGGTAAGGCTATCAAAGAATTTAAGAACGCTGGTAAAGAGATTGAGAATGATATTAAAGAAACCCAACCGCCTGCCAAACAATAAAGAAAACCTCGCGCTGTCTTTTTTTGATCATCTCGATGAGTTAAGAGTGAGATTTATTAAGTCCATTCTTAGCTTTTTGGCGGCCACCTGCGTTTTTTACGTCTTCGCCAGAGACATCCTCCACATTCTTGTCAAACCCATTGGCAAACTCGTTTTTACTTCTCCTTCCGACGCCTTTATGGCCCACGTTACTTTAAGTTTATGGGGAGGATTATTTTTATCTTTCCCCGTTATTTTTTATCAAATCTGGCAGTTTGTTTCATCGGGGTTGATGCCCAAAGAACGTCATTATATTTTTATTTTTGGCCCTTTTTCTCTGCTTCTTTTTATCGCGGGAGGCCTTTTTGCCTATTTTGTCATGATTCCGATTTCTTTAAAGTTTTTATTGGCATTTTCTTCGGAATGGATTGTGCCGATGATTGAAATTAAAAATTACATTTCTTTTGTGGGAACTTTGATTCTTTCCTTCGGCGTTGTTTTTGAGATGCCTCTCATTTTAATGTTTTTGACGAAAATCGGCATCGCGACACCCGCCTTTTTATCGCAAAAGAGAAGGCATGCGATTATTTTAATACTGATTGTGAGCGCTATTCTTACTCCGCCGGACATAATTTCCCAAATTTTGATGGCCGTGCCTTTAATTGTTTTATATGAAATCAGTATTGTGGTCTCAAAGCTGACTTACAGGGTTAAAAAATAAAAAACGAAAGTCTTATTTTCATGTTGCATCTGCTTTAAAATAGGTTATAATTTGTTCCATCGGAATTTTATTTTTGAAATTCCGATGGAAGCCCCGTGTTTGCTTTGCTTCGCAAAGCTACGGGGCCCAAAAGGAAGGATTCGAAGGAGGGACGCATGAAGATTACAGAGTTAAAAGAATTGCTTAAGGATAAACGAGTTAATGAGGAAATTAACAAGCATCTGTGGATTGAGAGCCAAAAGGCCGGTTATAGCATCGGTCTGGAACGCGCCACGGATGAATGGCTGCGTTTTTACGCCGATGGCTGGATGAAATATCATATGCCCGGGAAATATGTTAAATCAAACGGTAAAAGGAAGTAAAATATAATTTTTAATTATAAAATTATGTAAGGGCTAGAGTATCTAGCCCTTATTTTTTTATGGTTCGACGTCCCGTCTTGGCGGGCATCGAACCACCCCGAGCGACTCAACAAAAAATCGGAGGAGCCGAGGGGGTACCATTATATGAATTCTTTTTTATCAAAAAATTTGGGTTTATACGTTCACATCCCATTTTGCCATCGTAAATGTTTTTATTGTTCTTTCGTAGTCAATATCGGCCAAGAGAAAAAAATAGATATCTATTTAGATTGTTTGGCTAAGGAAGCAAGACAGTATCAGGGAAGCAATATCTCCACTATTTATTTAGGCGGCGGCACACCAACGTATCTGAGCGGTGACCAGCTTAAGAGGCTCGTCCGAATTATTGAAGAAAATTTTAAATATAGGAAAGGTATTGAATGGACCATTGAAGCTAATCCGGAAGGGATTACTTTAGAAAAAATGAAATTGATAAAAAATTTAGGGATCAATCGAGTAAGCTTAGGTGTCCAATCTCTCAACAATAAATATTTAAAATATTTAGGCAGAAATCACGATTCTCATTTGGCTTTGCAATCTTTAGAGATCATGAGAAAAGCCGATTTTGATAATGTGAACGTAGATTTTATGTATTCTTTCCCCAATCAAACGCGGGATGAGCTGGAAGAAGATTTAAGAGCCATGGGGAAGTTGGATAGTGAACATATTTCTCTTTATATGCTCACGATTGAAGGCCCAAGTCGTTTTTACGCTCAAGAAATTCAATTGAAAAATGACGAGATACAAGCGGAGGAATATCTGCGGGTCGTAGAGTTTTTGGAAGAGGTAAATTTAAAGCAATATGAGATCAGTAATTTCGCCAAAGATGGAAAAGAATCAAAGCATAATTTGAATTATTGGCGAGGAGGAAATTATATCGGCTTAGGCGTGGGAGCTCATTCTCATTTGGATGGGAAAAGATTTTGGAACGTCTCCCGTCTTAAGGAATATATCGAGAGGGTAGAGTCAACAGGCCGCGCGCGGGAAAATATGGAAGAATTACAAATGGATCAGAGGTTTATCGAAAAATTGCTTTTTGGTTTAAGAATGAATAAAGGGGTTGACCTCGAAGAATTGCAACAAGAATTTGGATGCGGTCTCGATCAAGGGCGAACTCGTTGGCTCGAAGAGTTTGTTGGCGGAAAATTTCTTTCGCGGGATAATCAGAAGCTTAAAGTAACGCCTAAAGGACGGCTAGTCTTGGATGAATTATGCGCAAGATTAATTTAAAAATAGGCCCAACTCTTTCTTTAATTTTTATTTGCCTTATCGGCATTGTGGTTTACGCCAATTCTTTACATGCTGCTTTTCAATTTGATGATCTTTCCTATATAGAAAATAATCCAGCCATTTACGATATTAAAAACCTTAAAGCCATTATCGATTTTCATAGATCAAGGCCAGTAGGAACATATACCTTTGCCCTTAATTATCATTTTCATCAATTAGATATTCTTGGATATCATTTAACTAATTTGATTATCCACTTAATGACTTCCGGTTTCGTATGGTGGTTGACGAGGCTTATTTTTACAAGTCCACGCTTAGTGAACACGTATTTGGGTAATCGTAAAGATCAAATAGCTTTGATTACGGCTCTTTTATTTATTAGTCATCCCCTGCAAACACAGGCCGTTAATTATATTACGCAGAGATATTCTTCGCTTTCAGCGATGTTTTATGTGGCTGCTTTAAGTTTTTATATTAAGGCGAGATTAAGAAGCCAGGAGGGAAAGAACTCCGCGGGATATTGGGGAGGTGGATTGTTAGCGGCCTTCTTAGGAGTTTTGACCAAAGAGACACTCATTACGTTGCCTTTGATGATTATTTTATGTGAATACTTTTTTTTAAAGAAAGAAGGATTAGTTGTTAATCGTTGGAAGCAATGGTTGTTCTCTCTCGGGCCGTTTTTGTTGATTGTTTTCATTATTCCCTATTTGTATGGATTCAATCTATTTGGGATACTCTCTAGAAGTTTTATTTCTGATTCACACGACGGCGATCTTATAACAGCAAAGAGTTATTTTTTAACACAGCCCAGGGTCATTTTAACTTATTTGCGACTTTTATTTATTCCGTTAGGGCAAAATTTAGATTACGATTTTCCTGTCTCGCGGACTTTATTTGAGTGGCCGACTCTTTTGAGCTTTATTTCGATTTTGCTAATTCTCTTCCTGGCTTTCAGAATTCGCCAAGAGAAACCATTAATATCTTTTGGCATCTTTTGGTTTTTTATAACGTTATCCATAGAATCGAGCGTTATTCCTATCCCTCATGTTATTTTTGAACACCGAGTTTATTTACCCGCCGTTGGTTTCTGTCTTGTGCTAGCAACAAGTTTATTGGGATTAGTAAAAAATATAAGAATTTTTATGATTTTAGGGATATGCGTTGTTTTGATATTTTCTTATTTAACGATTGAACGAAATAAGGTTTGGAAAAATGAAGTTACATTTTGGGAAGATGTCGTTACAAAATCACCACGAAAGGCGCGGCCCTATGATAATTTAGGAGCCGCTTACCTTAAGGCAGGTCGATACGAAGAAGCCCGAGTGATTCTAGAAAAAGCACTTTCAATCAATCCGCAGGCTGTGACTACGTATATTAACTTAGCTGAAGTTGCCATGAAAGAGGACGAGTTAAAGCAAGCAGAAAATTATTTAATAAAAGCGTTAAAAAATAATCCTAGCTCGGGGATTGCTTTAAATAATTTAGGCGTTATTTTTCTGAAAATGGGAGATTTGGAACAGGCTAAGGGGAAGTTTTTACAGACACTCGCGCTCAACAAAGGATATATTCAGCCTAGATTAAATCTAGCTGAAGTTTATATTAGGGAGGGGGTTTTTGATAAGGCTATAAGTTTGTATGAAGGAATTCATGGGGATTATCCTCACGATTGGCAAAGTTTGTTTGGATTATTAAAGATTTATTTAAGCCATAATGAAAAAAATAAAGCTGTTGGGATAGGCAAAAATTTTTTAAAAGAGAGTAAAGATTCGAAGAGTCTTACAGAAACTGGAAGCTTATTTGCCTCCCAAGGGTTTACTCAGATGGCCTTGGCCCTTTATTCAAAAGCGCTTGAGGTCAATCCAAAATATATTGAGGCTTATTGTGAGTTGGGCAAGCTCTACGGCAATCTTGAACAATTTAATCGCGCGATTACGGTTTGGCAGGATGGGTTAAGGGTTGATCCAGCTGAGATGCGTTTTAAAGAGCTCATCGAAAAGGCCAAAGAATTGCAAGCTGTTCAGGCGGGCAAAGAATAAATTATTGCGGATTTTCAATCTGGATTTTCAGCCCAAATTCTTGGGCTATGCGGTTACTGGCATTGAATAAAGACAGGATGACTTGTGTTACAGATTTTTTATAGCGTTGGTTTATTTTAAGGCTTTCTAGAATTGTTAAGGTTTTAGTCAGCCGATCCTGGATTTGTTTAAGGCTGTAATCAAGACTTTTTGTTTTGATAAAAATTTTGCGTACAGTTAAAAGGTCTTTGTAGGTTTTCCGCGGTTTGTTAAAAACATGAAGCAGGTCTTTCCTCCCTTTACCTTTTGAATGGTCATAGGCGTGGCAGACAAGAAGCGTTTTTTTTGATTCGGCGATATCGCTTAAAATAGATTTGCCGATATTTTTTTCGGAATCAAATATCCCAATAATGTCATCCTGGGTTTGGAATGCCTGCCCGATAAGAATTCCCAGTTGGGAAAGTTTTTTGATATCTCCCGCGGGAGCGTTAGCCAAAATCGCGCCAACCACCAGCGGGCAATCAAAGGTGTAGCGCGCGGTTTTTAAAGTGTAATTCAAGAAGACATCTTTTTCTTTAACATTTTTTATGTTTTCTGCTCCGTGGATTGTATCAATAAATTCTCCCATGGCTGTAAAAGCGGCTGTTTGGATAAAATATTTAAGGGCCTTTTCTTTACGTTCCGCCGCTTCGTTGGTCGAGAGAAAGGCGTCAATGGCCAAAGCATAGACAATGTCCCCAGCGATGATTCCCAAATCATATCCTAACTTTTCGTTTTCTTTTGTTTTAATAATTTTTCCTAAAATTTTGTGAAGAGTGGGTTTCCCTCGACGAAGATTAGAGCGATCAATAATATCGTCATGAATGAGCATAAAATTGTGCAGTAGTTCGATACAGGTGGAAGCCGTATAAAGGGATGGTGAAATCCTTTTCCCTGTCGGGGAATAACCTTTGTAGCTTAAGATGAGAAGAAGCGGCCTGATTCTTTTCCCTTTGCGCAGAGAGAATTCTCGAATGCTTTCAAAAAGGATGGGGTTCACCAGATGCAGCTTGTAATCTTTTTTAATTTTATCAATGAAAGATTCAAGGCTTTTTTCTATTTGTTTTTTAATAATTTCAATCATGAATTTCTATGGTAACATAAATGTTTAAGCTCTTCAATAGAAAGGAGAGGATATGCTTCAAGATATCTTTAGGAAATTGATTATGGGATCGGAAATATTTTTTTTGTTAACGGCTTCTGCGGCAGCGGAGACTATTTATTTAAAAAATGGACAGGTTGTCGAAGGAGAAATTATCGAGAAGAAACCATTCTATATTATGATCCAAGTAAAAGGAGTCCCCACTAAATATTATAAACAACAAATTGACCGCATCGAGGAAAAGAAAAAAGATTCAGCGATTTTTTCTCCAAACATGTCGTTAGAAAATTTACAAGTAGAGGGAATTTCTGAAGAAAAAATAAAATTGATTCTTGAGTTAATGGAAGTCATGGGAATGAAAGCTAATATGCAAAAAAACTTTCAGAATCTTTTAACCCAAGCTCCCGCCGAGAAGAAGCTAGAATTAGAAAAAATACTTGATATGAGCGCCATTTTTAAAAAAATTATTCCTGTTTACGATAAATATTACTCGCAGACCGATTTAAAAGAATTAATTAATTTTTATCGTAGTTCTCTCGGAATTAAAGCGTTAGAAGTGAGCCCAAAAATTTTTAAAGAGTCTGCCGAAGCAACCATTGAATATTTCAAAGAAAACAACACTTTGCTATCGGCGCCGTAAAGATTTATTCGCGTTCATAACATGCTGGGAATAGATAAGTTGCGATATTTTTAGAGCGGAAAGGATAAGATTTTACTTAGGTAATGTCAAATAAATTGTGTAAATTGGGATAAAAGTTTATCCTTCCAGTTAGTATTTAAGCGAAAAAAGACAGCATAGATAATGCGTTGAAGGCTGTCGTTATTGTTAAAGCAAGACATGGGTCTGGTGCGACGTCTGACTTCACGAAAACAACGTTCGATAACATTGGTAGTGCGAATACGTTTGCGAATAAAAGTACGGTAATCTTCTTTGATGGGGATGGTCAAGAAGTTCAGGAGTTCTTCTAAGTCCTGTTCTAGAGATTTCGCGACATTGGGATAAGCTTTGGACCAGGTATCTTTAAAAGATTTAAAGGCGTTGAGGGCTTTGGCTCGAGACTCAGCGTTGTAGATTTTCCGTAAAGCTTTAATAATTTCTTCCTGATCTTTTTTTCTAAGAAATTTTTGGATATTCTGGAGTTTATGGAACCAACAGCGTTGGTGTTTGATTTGGGGGTAGACAAAACCTAAGGCAGCGATCAGACCTTTGCCGCCGTCGGTGATAATGAGTTTAAGATTTTTACCTTCGAAGCCACGATGGAAAAGATGGTTTAAAAAAGATTCACAGGCATCTTTGGATTCGGATTTAACGATACGAAAATCGATGAGTTCGCGTTGGCCAAAGAGCGTGATCCCGTAGGCGGCCAGGACGGTTTTCTTAATGGATTTTGAACCATATCGGACGGATATGTTAATGCCATCGAGAAAAAGGAATTGATATTCGTCAACGAGCGGACGAGCGTGGAATTGCTCGACCAAGCGAGTGACGGATTTGGCGGCGTTAGAGACGGTTGAGGCCGAGATGTTAACGCCTAAGAGGGGTTTTAAAACGTCTTTGACGTTACGGGTGGAGACGCCTAGTAAAAAACAATTCACAATCGATTGATTGACACAGTCTTGACGGCGCTGATATTTCTTGAACATCGTTGGTTCAAACAAACCCGTCCGAGAACGTGGCACTTGAATATTCTCAATGGGGCCAAAGGCGGTATCAAAATTGCGAGTGTAATGCCCGTTACGGTAATCAATACGATTTTCTGTTCTTTGGTAAAACTCTCGTTGCTGATATTGGATCATTTCTTCCTCAAGAGTGATTTCAAAAAATTCTTTGGTCATGGATCGAGCCAATATATGGATATCAAACTTAAAATCGTTGTTTTGAGTTTCCTGAAAAAATTGTTTGGCAAATTGCCATCTTCGTTTATAATTACCTGTGAGATTAACAGTTCTCATGGGCGTCTCCTTCTTGGTTTGGGTTTTGCGGTGGCAACCGCCATCCCGGGTTTCTAAATATTTCAACCAGAAGGATACGCCTTTTTTATTACTTTTTAAATCAATTTACACACTTTAGTGTACATCACCTAGAGAATTCCTTAGATATCCCTCCTTCAATTTCTTGGATGAAAACGCTCTGTCCTGATAAAGTCTGCGTAATTGTTTAAATGCCTCTTTTCTATCCGGGTCGTTTTTTGGCTCGGTTAACGCATCCACATAACCGATAAAAATCCCATCTTCGGTGAGAATAGCCCTATACTCGCTCAAGAATTGTTTGACCAACACGGAAATGTTTCGAGCGCTTAAAGGATTCCCATTCCTTAACTCAATTATTGTTGTCAATATATTGGCGTTATTCGTATCTTGAATAAACAACAATTTGAAATACATCCGGCGCTTACTTTCAGGTGGCTGCACTTCGAAATGTCCGACCAATTCCGGATAAATCGCGGCCGCTTCTTCTTCAGGCAGCGCGCGTAAAGAATGAAAAGCATCCGCCAAGATATCCTCTCTTTTTAAAAGCGACACGCTTTCTAATTTAAAACTCAAGACATCGTTAACGGCAAAACCGTTGGCCACAGCGATCGCGTGAAGGGCGTTAAAATTTTGAGCGCGGTCGATTTCTCCCAAAACTTGAATCAAATCTTGAGTACTTTTCCCATTTTCTTCTAAAATTTTTCTCAGCGGCTCGAGACGTTCAATCCTGTCTTGAAGCGCGAAAAGATTAGATAAAATCCAACTCAATTCTCGAACAATATTGTCAGCATTAGGCTGGCCTTGCAGGTTCCCTTTGACCGAAGTCATAATCTCATCCAAAGATTGTTTTGGATCTTCCACAACTGTCCGGATAATTGTCTTGATTTGATCAATACTGACATATCCTAGAAGCGTTTGCAGATGAGGAATATCAATTGCGTAGCTTTGGGGATCATTCCTAAAATAAGTGTCGAATACAGCCTTAGCCTCTGTGATATCGGGCAGGCTGAATAAATAGTCAAACAGATTTGTCTTCTCGTCTTCCCCGACTCTTCTTTCCGCGGGATGGAGTGTCTGCTCACGGTTAAGGTTGTAGGAAATTTCATTGAGTTGTTCGCGGAAACCCCTATCTTCCAATATTCTTCGACGCTGTTCTTTCTGCGAATCTTTAACCAAATAACGGGCTAATTTGATATTAATATTAAAAAATCTGGCTACACTCTCAGGCTTTATACCCCGACCGAATAACAAGTTGACAATATTGGTTTGAAAATCCGGCGTAGAAGCTGATCTAAAATAGATCCCCTCTAATGTTTTAAAAACATTTTTCCTCGCGGTGAAATCTTTTACGGGAGAATCAGGCATAGTAGCTAATTTCGCGATACCAACGCGCAGTTCATCAGAGTTGGATGAATCAGTAAAGGCATCGTCAAGAGCCTGTCTAGCTTCTTGAGAAGGGATGTGGGTTAAAACTGCTGCCGCGCGTAAACGAATCTCATCTGCCAGTGTTTTATCCTTTAGCATACTCATCAAATGATCAATAACCGAATTGGAAGCAACGGCAGCAGTAGTTGTATCCACCCCAATAGCTTGTAAGGTTTTAACAACTGCCGTGTGAATGTTATCAGAAATCTTAAGTTCTTTGAGAATATCGATTAGGACAGGAACAGCTGAAACTGATTTTCTTGTCTGAAAAGCAGAAATCATTTCCACTCGAACCATCTCATCAATATCTCGATGATCTCTGAGAAGGCCAACCAAAACTTCCACAGCCTTTTCTGATGGGATACTGGCTAAAATTGAAACAGCTTTCTGTTTTCTTTCTACGCGAGAATCTGGATCGAGAATGATCGTGGTTAAAGGGGAAATCATGGAATTCGATCCAATTTTTTTAAGTGCTTCCCCAGCTTTGTCTCGTAAAAAACTGAGATTATCTTTAAAAATATCTAAGAGGGGAGTCACGGCTTCTTCCGCCTTCACAATTCATAACGCTTCAATAATAATTTCTTTGTCTTTTGTAATAACCAAAAGCGCTCCGCCTCCACCTAGAGTTAATTCGGTCGAAACGGTTGATAAACGGGCGATAAGCTGAGGGATATCCTCCCTTGCGGCACATTGAGTAATAATATTCAAAGCCGCTTGCCGGCCTCCCTCTGATTTAGAAATAACCAAAAGAGCGTTTAAAAGATCGGGTAATATTTCTTTAGCCGCGGCACCGTAACCGGCCAGGATGACCGCCAGATTTGTAAGATAGTCCTCCGAATCAGAATAATAATCCTGTTCTCCTCGACTGGCTTCTTTAAATGCTTGAACATAAATAGGTAAAGCCTCAGGGAAAGTGTTTGCTTCTAAGGCTTCTTCAATATTGCCTGAAACTTTTCTATTTTTATTTTGACGCAGTTTAGCAAGCAAGGCGTTGACGGCCGCTGGCGTTTTCATTTTGGCGATAACATAGGGAACAACGGTCGGATACGCAGCAAAGCTTGGGCCATCCAGAAGATCAATCAGCTCCGGAAGATTTTCGTCGGAAGCACTTTGAGCTAAAGAGTTTATGAGACCTTTATCACTGCTAGCAATAAACCGTCTTAAAATTAAAGGAAAAGCGCGTTGAGGGTTTTTGTTAGCCATGACATCTGCTATTTTATTAATTAAATAATCATTCTCTGTGTCGGAGGACTTGTTAAATTCCTCAATCAAGGCATCCATGGCCTCTGGCGAATCTATTTGCGCGAAAACATTAAGAATAAACAATGCTGCTCCATTGAATACATCCGCATTCGCTCTTAGCTTCAAGGCTAACATTTTTATAAATTCAGAGGCAGTTAACTGCTGTTGATAACTGACTTTATTTCTCTCCAGATGACCCTCTAAAGTTCTGATGAGGCCTCCTAGCCCTGGAAGGCTTGGCTGTGTTTGTTTTAACTCAATCAACTCGCGAATGGTTCTCTGGACATCCAAATGTGCTAAAAACGGTATGAATACATAAGCGTAGCTATTTTCAACACCAAGATGTTTTTTAAAATTATCAAAAAGTTCATCGTAATCCTCGGGCTTGGAAACAGCTAAAGCGGCATGAACAGCAAGAGAAAATTCGCTATGCGCAAGATCATGGCTTAATCCATATTTTTTAAAAATTTCGAGGGTTCTCTTGCCGATACTCTCTTCAACGGCCTCTGCTGGAATTTGAAAAATTTCCTGAAAAAGTGGATTTGCTTTAATCTTTTCCCACTCAAAATATTCAACGCTCCCCAACATTTCTTTCAGCCGCGCTTCAACCAAATGTTCAAGATGCTCTAGAAGCTCAGCCGTAACGCCTTTGGCTGTAAGGAATGTAGGAAAACCCCCAAAATAACGTAACTCATCACTTCTTGTATTGATAAGAGCATAAGCAACAGAAGAATTAAAATAAGCGTCGTTGAGCGGATTTTTCAGGAATCCAACAATCAGCTTTCTTCGTAAAGCCATTTTCTTGTAATTAATCACAAAATCAACAAGCCAGGATGGCATACCTTCCAGAGTTAACCTTTCTTTTAAAGAATCGTATCGGCTAAAGATATCTGTCATGGCACGCCTAAACTCAGCAATTTGTTCCTGTTCTTTTGCATAACTTTTATCTAAAGCTCTTATCTCCTCTGGAAGAGTTACTATAGCGGCCTCTAACTGGGCAATTTGAACTGGTAACTCTCTTTGTTTCTTACGGCTTTCCGTACTAAATTTTTTAACTACCCATCGTTTCTTACGTTCTTCACTAAGATTACTTTTAGCTTCTTCCAAGGCTGATCTTTTTTCTAAAGATTCGGTATATTTTCTCTCCCTTGTATCTAAAGCTTCTCTGTATCGTTTAGAAGATTGGGACAAAGGGATCACTTTTCCTAAAAGTTCTTTATCTAAATCATCAAAAACATCGTTGGCTGGCTTGTTCCATTCAGCCTCCATACTCGTTTTGAGGGCTTGTAAAGAAATATTAAGTTGTTCTTCAAAAGGTATTCGGGGCGCGTCTGCTAATGCGGCGGGATCCGCTTTGATCTTTCTTCTGGCGTTGGGATGGCTTTTGGAGGAGGAAGACGGCAACAGGGCGACTGGTTCTTCAGCAACGGGTCGGGACGGATTAGCTGCAATTTTAGAAAGACTTGGCATATCCTCTGGATTAGCCAACACTACTTGCGCAGATAAAACCGTTCCGACGATAATAGCCAATATTATTTTCTGGACTTTCCCTAAAGCTGCTTGGTCGGAATCGGCCGCTGATCGGACATGAAGAGCTCCTCCCGTTCCTAGATTCGTTGTTCCAAACCCTAATTGAACTCCCCCTGAAAAATATCGACGCTCAATGATCTCTTGTGTGGTCGGGTCGTAATCTTCTTTGATGTAATCGTAGACGCCTTTCTTAAAGGCTTCCAAATACTGATTGTATATTTTCTGTTTCGCTTCTTTATCCTCGATATCTATTCCCGCGATTTTATTTTGATCCGTGTAGACTTTGTTGAGGATACTGTCCTTTAATGCCCGCTTAAACCAGGCGGCGAGGATGAGTGAATTGTAAATCTGGCGTAACTGAGCGAAATTCTTGCCTTCGTTGATTTCGACTTCAATGGCCGGCAGAATTATTTCTTTGACGATTTGAGAAGAGACGTCGTTTAACTGCTCGACATCCTGTTGAGCCAATTGGTCGGTTCCAATTTCTTCTTGATTCAGATTATTCTGCAAAGCCAAGTAATCGCCTTCGAGCATAACTTTCAAATGACTCTCGGTGACAAACGCGGTATCTTCCGTTTCATACACCTCCGCTTTATCCGGGACAATCCAGACTTTGTTAAAGGTATTAATGGGAATCTCCGTTGTTCCGTAAAGCTCTTGGGCTTTCTTGTAAACGCGATCCCAGAATGTTTTGCCTAAATCATTTTCTGGATACATCAAAGAGGCGGTTAATTGTTTTAGAATGTAATCCTGCGCTAACAAATCCCGCCCCATCTCGGTCTGACCAAAGGCTTCGGGAATAATTCTGTCTTTTTCGTACGGAGATAAATTCACCCACAGATCATCTTCGGGAACCGTTAATGAGGCGAGAAAATATTTGATGAGTTTAGTGGATTCTTGTTTGAGGGCATCATTTTGAAATTTCGCATTCCCCGTATCCACAATAAAATCAAATTGAAAAGGATTATCCGGATGAACTTTAATCCCGCGTAAAATAACCGGCACAAAGGCAGGGCTGGGGCCAATCATCATCCCTGGATTGGGTAAACCTAATTCGGGCAGAACCTGGGCGTAAGTCTTAGGCAAAGGACCTAAAATATTTAATCCAAAGGCCAAGAGGACAGAGTAAGTTGTCAGACGGGAAAATGGACGCGTTTTCTAATGTTTGAAGGAAAGCATTATACTAAAAGTATACAATATTTTATTGCGATAAAACAGGGGGTAAGGGCGTTTCCAGGAAAGCGCTTTCCCGTCATCGGTATTTTGGGGTAGGGGATGAATCCCACCGCTAGACGTTAAAAAATAAATTGACATCGCTAGTGTAGTATATTACACTTATTGGTGTAATTATATACACTAAGGAGGGCTAGAAGTTGATTCTACGTTCAAAAATAACGCAGGCCGTATTGTCTTATTTTTTTTTACAAGAAGATAAAGCGATGTATGTCAATGAGATTGCCCGGCGGCTCAATTTAAACAGAGGTAATTTGGTCAGAAAACTTAAAGAACTTGAAGTTGAAGGGATTTTAAGGAGTAAATGGCAGGGCAATCAGCTGTATTATTCCTTGAATTCCGAATTTCCCCTCATTAAGGAATATAAAAATATTATTTGTAAAACCGTTGGGCTGGAACATATTTTAAGAGAACGTTTAAAAGGGTTATCCGAGATTAAAAAAGTCTTTATTTTCGGTTCCTACGCAGATGATAAGATGGACATCTCAAGCGATATTGATCTTTTAGTCGTGGGCGATCAGGATACAATTGAATTGCATAAAATGATTGCTCAGGTTCAGAAAATTACCGATCGAGCAATAAATACAGTCAGTATGAGTTTGGAGGAATTTGAAAAGAAAAAAATAACAGAGCCATTTTTAAAGAATATTTTTAAACAAAAGATAATTAAAATTTTATGACCATTTTTGAAAAAGATTTTTTTAAAAAATTTGAATTTGAGCGCAAACAGATAGAACGATATTTTGAAAATGCACTACGGGATCTTAAGATCGCTCGAGAAGATTCTTTCGTTGAGGTACGTTTTACTTATTGCTATCAAGCCTTGATTAAAGCGGGTATCGCTTTGATCGCGCAGAAAGGGAATGTTAGGATAAGGGCTGTCCCAGGGCATCATCTTCAGATTTTAAGGAAAATGAGTGAATTATTAGTTGATCCAGATATTTTAACTATCGGCGATGCCATGCGGATGAAACGCAATCGAGATTTATATAGTGGCGGTGAATTCATAAGCAAAAAAGAAGTCGAAGATTATCTGAAGTTCGTCGAAGTGGCTATTTTAAAAGTAAAAAATATTATTTTAAGATAATTTATCTAATTATTTTATTGATTGTTTGTGTTAATGTGCCATGAAACAAAAACTTAAAAACATTTTTATCTCCTCTATTTATCAAAACGCCGGGAAGACCACTGTGTCTTTAGGGCTTTACAAAGTCCTGCGGGAGAAAAAAATCAGGACTGCTTTCATGAAGCCCATCGGCCAGCAGTTTGTGCATGTCGGTGAGCTTAATATCGACAAAGATTCTTATTTGATTGGGGAAATTTTTCATACCGTAAAAAAATTTAAAGAGATGAGCCCTGTCACCATTGGCCGCGGTTACACGGAAGAATATATTTTTAATCCGCACAAAGAGAAATTAAAGGATTTGATTGAGAAAGCCTTTAAGAATTTAAGTCATCGTAAGCAGGTCGTCATCATTGAAGGGACAGGGCACGCGGGGGTTGGTTCGGTTATTGATTTTTCGAACGCGGATGTGGCCAAGCTCTTAAACGCGAAGGTCATTATTATCAGTGAAGGCGGTATCGGCAAAAGTATCGACGAGATTATGTTGAACAAAGCCCTTTTCGATTTAAAAGGCGTGGAGGTTTTAGGCGTGATCGTCAATAAAGTTATTCCCGAAAAATACGAAAAAATTAAACGCGCCTTGGCCAAGGGCTTAGAAAACAAAGGAATTAAATTGTTAGGCGTCATCCCGACAGACCCGCTCTTAAGTTCTCCAAGCCTTTTGGAATTAAAAGACCCATTGAACGCCCAAGTTCTCTGCGGAGAAGAGAATATACATAAACGTATTCGTCATACCCTTATCGCCGTCATGGCTCCGGAGAATATGATTAACTATTTAAAGGAAGGGACTCTTATTTTAACTTCCGGCGATCGCGTGGATAATATTTTGGTCGCTGTCAGCTCTCATCTAGTCAAAACGGGAGTCGCGTCTCAAATTTCAGGAATGATCTTAACGGGAGGGCTTATGCCCAATCCTAAAATTATTGAACTTTTAAAGGAAAGTCGAATTCCTGTTTTAGTGACGGACGACGATACTTACACCGTAGCCGGAAAAATAGAAAATATGGTGAGTAAAATTCAGAAGACTGAAAAAGATAAAATTCAGGAAGCAACAATGCTTGTCCGACAGTATGTGGATGTGGATGCCATTTTAAATAGTTTTTAAGGGTGGGGGAGGTGATATCGTGACAAAAAAGATTCTTATTTTTGTGTGTTTTATTTTAGCGGGATTAATCGGCGCGGCAGCCGAACCAACGTGGTCTTTAAAGGCAGGGAAGACGTTTTCTTCAATCACCACGACGCGAGAGAGCGGAGGCGCGCGGCCGGAAATCTTTTATTTCAACGGCAAGCTTAATATTATTTACCGAGATAGTTTAACGTTAATGAGCCAAGGCCAAGCGGCTTCGGGACTAAAGGATCCGAAAGCAAGTCCTCGAGGGAATTTTCGTTTAAAAGCATTTGATGCGGATTTTAATCCTCAGGGAAGTTCTCGGGTTTTGATCCCGTCGGGACAAAATTACGGCGTGACCGATATTCGCGTCACGACGGATGGAAAGTTTGTGTACGCGGCCTACGAAACAGCCTCGCGCGACGGCCGATCTCTCATTTTAGAAAAATTTGACACGTTGTTTGTTCGCGTGGCGAAAACGCAAGTAGCCGCTTCTTCAAAGCCAGGAAAAGGCGTTGAGGCCTTGGATGACCCGGCCATTGTTGTCGCGGATAAAAGTGTTTTCGTCATGACCAAGATTGGCTTCGGACGAGGCCAGCAGTTTTATCGGGTACGTGAATTTAGTTTAGATTTGAAACTTTTAAGACCTAGCTTTGATATCTCTATCCCAATGGATGTGGGGATTGGCGGCGTCAATAGCGTTGTTTTTAAAGACGGCCATTTTTATTTATTTACGACCGTTCATATCTCTGGCAGGCCTGTGTGTCCCCAAGCGGATGAAACGACAAACAATGATTTGTATGTTTTTGAGTATGACCGCAGTTGGGAGTTTACCGGGGTCTCACAGGTTCTGGCGAATGAACCCGGGATTGAATATTACCCAACGGGCGCGAAATTTGTAAACGACAAATTCTACATTGTGTATTTGAAAAATGATATTCATACGATTTTACCGACCTGCGGCGGCGGAACGGGAAATTTAGGGATAGGTGAGATACGACTGCTTATTTTAGACCAAGATTTTAATCCAATAGCCGCGAAGACCTTAACGGATAATGGCGAGATTGCCAATCATCCCACGCTTGAGGTCATGGGAGATAAAATTTTTGTCGCTTATGGCCACAAGGAAGGTCAGGGGCTCGGATTAGGCAGTTCGAACGTCTGGACGCGAATTTTGAAGCTGGTTCAAGAATAAAAATGCGCACCCAACTAGATTTCAATGAAGCTTTTCAGCGCGCCTTCCGTTCGATGGAAGAGACTTCGCGGAATATTTTTATCACCGGCAAGGCCGGGACGGGGAAATCTACCCTCTTGCGGTATTTTCGAGACAAGACAAAGAAAAATATTGTTGTCTTAGCGCCGACGGGGGTGGCGGCCGTTAATATCCAAGGTCAAACGATGCATTCTTTTTTTCATTTCAAGCCGGATATCACGCCCGACGGGGTCGCCTCCGTCCGAATTTCTAAAAAAGGCAAGGCCATTTACCGAAAACTTAAAACCATTGTCATTGATGAAGTCTCGATGGTGCGCGCGGATTTGTTAGATTGCGTGGACATTTTTCTTCGTCTGTATGGGCCTAAGAGGAAAAACCCCTTTGGCGGCGTGCAGATGATTTTTTTTGGCGATCTTTACCAGCTGTCGCCGGTGGTGACCGGCGCTGAGAGAAAAATTTTTACGGAAGTGTACGCGAGCCCTTATTTTTTTGATTCCAAAGTCGCGCGAGAGCTGAATATGGAATTGATTGAATTGGAGAAAATTTATCGGCAAAGGGACGAACATTTTATTGGGCTCTTAAACGCCATCCGCAATAATTCCGTTACGGATGAACAAATGGAATTCTTAAATAAAAAATGTATCCCCGATTTTCAATCCAATGGCCGCGATCTGTATATTCATCTGACGACCACCAATGATCTGGCCAATCAAATCAACGAAGAGCAGTTAAAGATTCTCAAAACACCTTCTTCTTTGTACGAGGGAAACGTAACGGGTGAATTTAATTTGAAAAATCTTCCGACTCAAGCGACCATCGAATTTAAGGCGGGGGCGCAGGTGATGCTTCTTAATAACGATAGACAAGGACGATGGATTAACGGCAGTATCGGCAAGATCGTGAGTATCCAGAAGAAAAGAGGCGAAATAGATATCATCCATGTCGAATTATCCGACGGCCAGAAGGTGGAAGTTGAGCCCTACACCTGGGATATGTTTCGTTTCCTTTACAATGAAGAGACAGCTTCTATCGATGTAGAGTCGACGGGATCTTTTACTCAGTATCCTTTAAGGCTGGCGTGGGCGGTCACGATTCACAAATCTCAGGGTAAAACTTTTTCCAAAGTCGTGATTGATATTGGCCGCGGAACATTTTCTCATGGGCAAGTCTACGTTGCTTTAAGCCGTTGTACCAGTCTGGAAGGGATTATTTTGAAGAAACCCATTCACAAAAAACATATTTTCATGGATTGGCGGATTGTGCGATTCATGACCACGTATCAATATCAACAAGCCGAAAAAAGCTGTTCTCTGGAAGAAAAGACCAAGATATTCCGGAGTGCCATTCAATCTAAAGAACCGGTTGAATTCGTTTATTTGAGGAATAACGATGAAAAATCTCACCGACGCATTTTGCCGGAAGAGGTGGGGGAGATGGAATATTTAGATAAAAAATATATGGGTGTCATGGGATACTGTTTTACCCGTCAAGAAAAACGCATTTTCCGCTTGGATAGGATATTGGAGATAAAATGCCAGGAATCCAGAAAAAATAAAAAAGATGTTTGACTTGCAGGTTTTAAATGATACACTATCTCATTATGTCGATGCGGATCAGTCAAGAACGGCAAAAGTACGAAATTTATTTAAATAACGAGGGCCTGCGTTTTAGCCGGGGGCGAGAGGCTGTTTTCCATCAAGCCATCAACACTCATGGTCATTTCACCGCTGAAGAAATAGCCAAGAGTTGTATGCAACTTAATCCCATGGTGTCCAGAGCAACGGTTTACCGCACGCTTCATGAAATGCTGGAAGCTGAAATTATCCGCGGAACTGCTTTTGGGGATAAACACCAGCACTACGAGCATCTTTATGATGAGAAAAAACATCACCATGCCCAGTGTGTGCGGTGTCATTGCTTTATCGAATTTCCTGACCTGGATGAAGATAAGCGCTACCATCCCATTTTAGAGAAGCAGGGGTTTAAAATCATAGGTCACGAGATGCATTTTTATGGAATTTGCAGAAAATGTCAGGGAGAAAGTATAAAGACGTAAAGCATAATTTTTTTATTTAATAAATGAGATAGTGTATCATTAAAAAGAGAAGGAGAGAAATGAAAAGGATAGTCGTTGTGGGTTTAGTTTTGTCATTAATAGAAATATCCACCGGAATTACATTTGGAGAAACGACACCTGAGAAGAAACGGTATCACCTTTTTAACCCGACCCCCCGTGAGCAGATGCGGGACATGGCCACGGACCGTCCGGATAAAACTGAAAGTCCCGCCACCGTAGACGCCGGACACACCCAAATCGAGGCGAGTTTAGTTGATTATACTTATGATCACAAAAATTCGGAAGGAACCGATAAGCGTGTTGATAATTTTAGCGTAATGCCAATGAACCTTAAAGCGGGACTCTTGAACAATATGGATCTTCAGCTGGTCATTAACCCCTATATTAAGGAACATAGCAGCGGTGATGGAGAAAGGGAAACTAAAAGGGGGTTCGGAGATATGCAGATCCGGGGGAAGGTTAATCTATGGGGAAATGATCATGGTTCAACGGCCTTTGCGGTCATGCCGTTTGTTAAATTCCCCACGAATACCGATGATCTCGGCAACAACGCTGTTGAGGGAGGCATCATCTTACCTTTGGCCGTTTCTCTTCCGGCGGATTGGAATATGGGAATCATGACGGAATTTGATTTTAACCGAAATTCAAAAAAAGATTATTATACCAATTTTATTAATAGTATAACGTTTGGTCACACAATTGTCGGTGATTTAAACGGTTATGTGGAATTTTTCAGCAGTTTTAATCAGGAAGAGGATTCCAAGTGGATTGGAACCGTTGACACAGGATTAACGTATGCTCTTTCGGATGATATTCAGTTGGATACTGGTGTGAATATAGGAGTCACACGCTCGGCGGATGATTTTAAGCCATTTTGGGGATGCTCGATACGTTATTAAAGAAAGGAAATTTTATGATGTCGAAAATATCTTCTCTGATCCTGATTCTGGTGATGACTACGGCAGCGGTTTTTGCTGAAGAAACGAAGAAACCTAAACGCGTTGTGACCACCTTTACGATTTTGCAGGACATAGCGCAGAATGTGGCGGGTACCGTTGCCATTGTTGAATCCGTTACCAAACCCGGCGCCGAAATTCATGAATACGAACCAACGCCTTTGGATGTGGTCAAAGCCCAATCCGCCGATCTGGTCTTGTGGAACGGCCTTGGCCTCGAGCGCTGGTTTGAAAAGTTTTTCAGCAAAATCAAAAATGTTCCGAGCTCTGTTTTGTCGGACGGCATCGAACCCATGGGAATAGCGGAGGGCCCCTACAACGGCAAGCCCAATCCGCATTCCTGGATGTCTCCGGCCAACGCCATCATTTATGTAGAAAATATCCGTAAGGCCTTCATCAAAATGGATCCCGCTAATGAAGTCGCCTACAACGCCAACGCGGCTTTGTACACCGCAAAACTTAAAGCCATCGATGAGCCCGTGCGCAAAAAATTGGAACAGATTCCAGTTGAGCAGCGCTGGCTAGTGAGCAGCGAGGGCGCGTTTTCTTATCTCATTCGAAATTATAGTATGAAAGAACTTTATCTGTGGCCGGTCAATGCGGATGACGAAGGGACCCCTAAGCAGATCCAAAAAGTCGTAGACACCGTGCGTAAAAACAAAATCCCGGTGGTTTTTTCAGAAAGCACCATCAGCGATAAACCGATGCGCCAGGTGGCTAAAGAAACAGGGGCCCGTTTTGGCGGATTGCTTTACGTGGATTCGTTAACGGATGATCAAGGTCCCGCTTCTACATATCTCAAGCTTTTAGAATATAATGCCAATACGATCGTGGAGGGTTTTCATGAATCAAAATACTGATCATTTAACTCTGGAGGTGCAGGATGTAACTGTGGCTTATAATAATGGGCATGTCGCTTTATACAATACCGGCTTTCGACTTAAGGCAGGGACGATCTGCGCTCTTGTGGGCGTCAATGGCAGCGGTAAATCGACGCTATTTAAAGCGGTGATGGGTTTTTTAAGACCGACCAAAGGAAGCGTTCGGATTGCCGGTCATCCGGTGGAGGCCGCTCGACGGAAAAATTGGGTCGCTTATGTTCCTCAATCGGAAGAAGTGGATTGGAATTTTCCGGTGAGTGTTTGGGATGTCGTGCTGATGGGGCGCTACGGGTATATGAATTTTTTGCGAATTCCCAGCGCAGAAGATAAGCGCATCGCGCTCGAGAGTTTGGAACGGGTTAAAATGCAGGAGTTTCGTAACCGGCAGATTGGTGAGTTGTCCGGAGGACAAAAAAAGCGCGTGTTCCTGGCCCGCGCGATCGCCCAAAGGGGGCGGGTCATGCTCTTGGACGAACCCTTCACGGGAGTTGATGTGAAAACAGAGTCGGCGATCATTGATTTATTAGGGGAATTGCGCCAAGAAGGTTATATCATTCTGGTTTCGACCCACAATCTTGGTTCGGTACCGGATTTTTGTGATCAAGTTGTTCTCATCAACCGCACCGTGCTGGCTTTTGGGCCGACGGCAGAAGTATTTACCGAAGAAAACCTTAGTCGGGCTTTTGGAGGCGTGTTAAGGCATTTTAAATTCGATCATACGGATGTACCCGGGGCCCGCCGGAATGAAGTGTTGTTATTGAGTGATGATGAACGTCCTCTGGTGCTAGGTCAAGATGGTCACCCAAGCCACCTGGAGCCGGACATTAATAAAGAGAAGACATGATGGAAAATTTACTGACACCATTTCATTATGAATATATGCAAAAAGCAATTTTTGTCAGCGCTTTGATCGGCGGTGTGTGCGCTTTTTTGTCCTGTTTCATTACTCTTAAAGGCTGGTCTCTGATGGGAGATGCGCTTTCTCATGCCATTGTGCCTGGGGTTTCGATAGCTTATATGTTAGGAATACCTTTTGCTCTCGGTGCGTTTGTCGCCGGACTTTTGGCGGCGGGGACCATGGCGTTTATCAAATCAAACACACGCCTGCGGGAAGACGCGGTCATTGGAGTTGTCTTTACGACTTTTTTTGCGTTGGGGCTGCTGCTTATTTCTTTGTTCCCAAGCAGCATTAATATTCGCACCATCGTCCTGGGAAATATTTTAGGGATATCGGATCCGGATACATTTCAAGTTTTAGTTGTGTCGGCCATTACGTTGTTAGTCATTGGCTGTAAGTGGAAGGACCTGCTGCTTTTTTGCTTTGATGCCAAACATGCCCATAGTCTGGCCTTAAATGTGAGGGCTCTGCACATCACTCTGCTTACACTCTTGGCCATGACCGCTGTGGCCGCGTTGCAAACGGTGGGGGCCTGCCTGGTCGTGGCGATGCTGGTGACGCCTGGGGCGACGGCTTATTTGTTGACGGATCGTTTCAGTAAGATGCTGGGCTTGGCCTGCCTCATGGGTGTAGGGTGTTCGATGGTCGGCGCTTATTTAAGTTATTTTATCAATGGATCAACCGGGGGCTGTATCGTCGTCCTGCAAACTTTTTTATTTCTCTTGGCCCTTGTTTTTGCCCCCAAACATGGGTTATTGGCCAGCAGAGCTAAACGCCGAGCGGCGTTTATTTTACCTTAAATCCATGAATACACTTCTTGCGCCTTTTCAATATGATTTTATGATTCAAGCTCTCTTGGTGGGTGCCTTGGTTGGAGCGGTCTGCTCAATCCTTTCTTGTTTTTTGGTTTTGAAAGGCTGGTCTCTGATGGGGGATGCGGTTTCTCATGCTGTCCTTCCCGGGATTGTGCTAGCCTACATCGTAGGCGTTCCTTTGGCTATAGGCGCATTTTTATCCGGCCTGCTTTGTGCCGCCGCGACTGGTTTTATCAAGGAAAACACGCGGGTCAAAGAAGATACCGCGATGGGGATTGTCTTTACCGGTTTATTCGCTTTGGGGCTGGTGATGTTTACTAAAGTGCAAACGGACGTGCATTTAAATCACATTCTTTTTGGTAGTTTGCTTGGAATTTCTTCCGAGGATGTTATTCAGACGTCCGTTGTGGGAGGCATCACGTTGGTCACCATACTATTGCTACGTAAGGATTTGCTTCTTTTTTGTTTTGATCCGGGCCAGGCCCGCAGCATCGGGCTTAATACCAAACTCCTTTATTATGTGCTTTTATCATTATTGGCGGCCAGCGTTGTGGCTTCGTTACAGGCGGTGGGAATTATTTTGGTTATCGCTATGCTGATCACTCCCGGCTGTATCGCCTATCTGTTGAGTGATCGCTTCAATCACATGCTGATGATTTCCTCCGGCAGTGCGGTTTTTTCGTGCCTCATGGGAACTTACATCAGTTATTTTATCAATGGATCCACCGCAGGCTGCATTGTGCTGGTGCAGGCTTTGTTGTTTGTCCTGGCCATGGTGTTTGCTCCAAAACACGGCTTGTTGGTTCAAAGACTTCATTTATCTAAAGAGAGAAAGAGAACGGTCAAGTGATCGTTACCCCCTTAGGGGCTGTGCAACTGAAACATCGTTTACATTTTAGACCGGGTACATCCTTTACACTATTTTAGTTACGAATAATTTTGTTCTTTCTCAAATCTACGGAACCAAGAATATAAAAACTAAATTGGATCTGCCAAAGGCCATCGGCAATTTCTTTTAACCCGACCGGTAGACCGGCCAATGATTCTGTTAGATAAAACATCCGCCCCTGGAATTTGATATCTCCGCTCTGACGGACTTGACGAACGATGTGACTGTATCCATAATCCGGCGGATGCGGGCGTTCCACGTAAGGCCGGTGCGATTTTTTATAATAATCATTCGGTGTTTGGTCGCCCAGTGATTCATGCGGCCGGTAAAAATTAAAATCCTGC
>Ga0082335_1000510_pt1 | contig 98607 bp, 93 predicted proteins | sample Subgrocontami58m_FD_72375 | JGI IMG/M metagenome (GOLD analysis project Ga0082335, IMG submission 72375) | Subsurface groundwater microbial communities from S. Glens Falls, New York, USA - GMW37 contaminated, 5.8 m (SPADES assembly) (version 2) ... | reverse complement strand
AAACTCCCAACTTTGGCATCACCTTGGAGAGCCCGCCGAAATCGGCGATCATCCGGGTGTGCCGTCTTTCATAAATCATCCCCACGATGAGGAACAATCCCCCGGTACTGATGCCGTGATTAAGCATCTGGTAAATGCCGCCTTCCAGCCCCTGCATGTTGAAGGCGAAGATGCCCAGCATCACATAGCCGAGGTGGCTTACGGAAGAGTAGGCGATCAGCCTTTTGAGGTCGGTTTGCATGATGCACATGATAGCGCCGTAAATGATCCCGATAATGGCGAGAATCGAGATGAGCGGCACGGCGGCAAGGGCGGCCGCGGGAAAGAGCGGAATGGCAAAGCGTAGAAAGCCGTAGGTGCCCATTTTCAGCAAGACGCCGGCCAAAATCACGCTACCCGCCGTAGGGGCCTCGGTATGGGCATCGGGCAGCCAGGTATGGAAGGGAAACATGGGCACCTTAATGGCGAAGGACAGGGCGAAAGCGGCAAAAAGCCAGTATTGCATGGCCGCCGGAACGCCGGCCTTATAGAGATCGAGGACGTTGAAGGTATAAACGCCCGTCTGAGCGCCGTAATAGAAATAAAGGGTCAGGATCGCCAAAAGCATCAGGACGCTGCCCACCATGGTAAACAGGAAAAACTTGATGGCCGCGTAGATCCGCTTCGGCCCGCCCCATACCCCGATGAGGAGGTACATGGGCACGAGCATCAATTCCCAGAAGATGTAGAAAAGCACCAGGTCCAGGGCGCATAACGCACCGAGCATCGCCGTTTCCAGGAGGAGGAAAGAGATGTAATATTCCTTGACCTTGGTCTCGATGGCCTCCCAGGAACAAAGTATGCACAAAACCGTGAGGAAGGTGGTGAGCATAACCAGGAGCATGCTGATGCCGTCGATGCCGATATAATAGCTGATCCCCCATTCCGGAAACCACTCCCGGTGTTCCACGAACTGCATGGCGGCGGTCCGCTCATTAAAATTGAAGAACAGCGGCAGGGACAGCGCAAAATTCAGCAGGGTTAGCAAAAGGGTCGAGACTTTTATGAAAAGGGCGTTCTGCCGGGGCGCCAATGTGAGCAGGAGGGCGCCGGCCAGGGGAAGAAAAATGATGATGCTCAAAAGAGGAAAATCTGTATCCATGTATAAAGTACCTCTCGGTTGCTGACGGTAACGTCGCTTCTCGCTATAGAGGCGGCGGAAAAACCGTTTTTTGTTCCTGCTAAGCCATCATGTACATCATCGCGATGAAATAGCCCACGATAAAGCCCACCACGATGAATGCCCCGGCGATAATGCCGACGGCGTATTGCTGCACATCGCCCGTTTCCAGCCGCCGCAGCTTCGCGCCCATCCGTTGGATGACCGCCGCCGTGCCGTTGACCAGCCCCTCGATGAGGCCGATATCAACCACTCTGAGAAGAAAGGCGCCGATCCTTAAGATCCCCCGGACAAAGAGGAAATTGTAAAACTCATCAACAAAATACTTGTTATGCACCACATGATAGAGACGGGAAAATCTAGCTGCAAAACGTCGGGGCAGCTCCGGTTTCTGCAAATAAAGGATATAGGCAATGGTAATGCCCACCAGGGCAATCACGACAGAAAGGAGCATCAGGAATGGTTCCAAGGAACTCTCCGTGGCGCCGGCCTCTGCGGCTGCCCAGGCTTGGCTGACAATGCTGAAGCCGCCCGCAGCGGCGTGCTGGGTCACCGGGCCGAAAAGCGGGGCCAGGAACCGCTCGATGTGGTTCCCGCCTCCCAAAAGATGGGGGATGCCCACATAGCCTCCCACCAGGGACAGAAATGCCAGGATCGACAGGGGAATAGTCATTACCTTCGGCGATTCGTGGATGTGGTGTTTTACCTCCTCGTCGGCACGGCATTCACCGTGAAAGATACCAAAAAACAACCTGAACATGTAAAAGGCCGTCATGCCCGCCGTGACGGCTGCCAGGAGCCAGAGAAGCGTGTGGCCATGCCCCGAGTTAAAGGCCTGCCAGAGGATTTCATCCTTGCTGAAGAAGCCGGAAAAACCCGGTATCCCGGCAATGGCCAGGCAGGCAATGAAAAAAGTCCAGTAAGTGACGGGCGTCTTCTTTCTCAGACCGCCCATCTTCCTGATATCCAATTCTCCGCTCATGGCATGCATGACGCTGCCCGCCCCCAAGAAGAGGAGCCCCTTAAAGAAGGCATGGGTCATAAGGTGGAAGATGCCCGCCCCATAGGCCCCCACGCCCACGGCAAGGAACATGAAGCCGAGCTGGCTGATCGTGGAATAGGCGAGGATTTTCTTGATATCGTACTGGGCAAAGCCGATGGAGGCGGCAAAAAAAGCGGTCAACACGCCCACCAGGGCGATGACAAACATGGTATCGGGCGCCATACTGAAAAGATAGTTAAGCCTGGCAATCATGTAGACGCCCGCCGTCACCATCGTGGCGGCATGGATCAGCGAGCTGACCGGCGTGGGACCTTCCATGGCGTCGGGAAGCCACACATAAAGGGGGATCTGGGCCGACTTGCCCATGGCGCCCACGAACAACAGCAGCGTAATCACGGTTACCGCGGCGCCGTTTATGAGGTGGGCGTGGCTCTCAATTTCGGTAAATTTCAAGGTCCAGATCCCCTGGGAACCCAGGGTCACAAAGAGGAGAAACACGCCCAGCAGGAAACCGAAATCACCCACCCGATTGACAATAAAGGCTTTTTTCCCAGCGTTGGCGGCCGAGTCCTTTTCGTACCAGAAGCCGATCAAAAGATAAGAGCAGAGACCCACCCCTTCCCAGCCCACGAACATCAAAAGGAGGTTATTGCCCGTTACCAGAAGAAGCATCATGAAGACAAAGAGATTCAAATAAATGAAGAATCTCTTGAAGCCCGGGTCATCATGCATGTAGCCGACGGAATAAACGTGGATAAGGAAGCCGACACCCGTCACCACCAGGCACATGATGATGGAGAGGGCATCGATTCTGAAGCCGATGGGCACCCGCAGCTCGCCCGAGTTGATCCAGGTGTAGATGTCCCTTTCAAAGATCCTGGCCGCCGCCGGCAGCTCTAAAAACTGGCAAAAAATGGCAACCGCCGTCAGGAAGGAGAAAAAAATGGCCAGGCAGGCGACCCAGGCAACAAAGGTCTTTGAAGCCCTGTGGCTGAAGGCGCTGTTGATGATAAATCCCAGGGCCGGGAAAAGGGGGATGAGCCAGATATAGTCAGCCATGTCTCAACCTTTCAATAAATTGACTTCATCGGCATTCACCGTTTCCCGCAGGCGGAAAACCATGACAAAAATGGCCAGGCCCACGGCCGCTTCCACGGCGGCGACGGTCATGATGAAAAAAACGAAAATCGAGCCATCCATGGAGGAAAGGGCACTGCCTGCCGAGATAAAAACCAGATTAACCGCGTTTAACATCAGCTCGATGCACATGAAGATCACGATCACGTTGCGCCTGGTTATCGTGCCGATGGCGCCGATCGCAAACAGAAGCCCACTCAAGGCGAAACACCAAAAGGATGTGCTGTCCTGGAACATTTCTTCTCCTATTTTCTCTTGACGATGACCACCGCGCCGACAATGCCCACCAGGAGCAGCAGCGAGGCAATTTCAAAGGGAAAAAGATACCGGCCGTAGAGCAGGGAGCCGACCGTGCGCACCTGACCGACGTCGTTGACAAAGCCGGCGGGATATTCCCCGAGGCGCCCCGTCGTCTGATAGAACAAAGCGCCAAAAAGTACCTCGAGGAACAGGAGGACGGCCAGTATGGCGCCCGCCACCTTGGTCTTTGAGACACGCGGCTTTTCCGACCCTTCTTCTTCGCCCTTTTCCATCCGGACCAGCATGATCACGAAGATGATCAGCATCATGATGGCACCTGCATAGACCATAACCTGGGCGACGGCGATAAACTGGGCATTAAGCAGGAGATAGATAACGGCCATGGCAAAAAAAGTCACGATCATCCATAAGGCGCTGTGGATGGGATCTTTTCTCGTGACCATTAGCAGGGAGGCAAGGACAGCGATGAGCGCCGCGGCAGCGAAAATGATCCCTCTGAAACTCGTTATATCCATAGTTATCCTCTATTCGCAGTAAGGAGCTTTTCCGTGGTGAGCAGGAAGTCCTTCCTCTCGTACTTAACATATTCATAGTCCCGCCCCAGCTTGATGGCATTTACCGGACAGACCTCCTGACAGTAGCCGCAATAAATGCAGCGCAGGGCATCGATTTCGTAGCGGCCGGGATAACGCAGACCGTCTTCCTCCCTCTCCCTGGTTTCCAGACTGATGCACCGGGAAGGACAGACAGCGACGCACAAGCCGCAGGCGACACAGGCGGTTTCCCCCTCGTCGTTCCTTTCAAAATAATGCATGCCTCGCCAGCGCGGTGATATCGCTCTTTTCTCCTCGGGGTACCGTATGGTAATCGGCCGGGAAAAAAACATCTTCAGGGTAAGTCTTAAACCTTTCAAAAGCGGGATAATCATAACTTTCCACCCATCTTATCTTAAGGCCACAATAAAGGCCGTTACCACCACGTTGAGCAGGGCAGCGGGAAACAGGAACTTCCAGCCGAACTTCATGATATGGTCGTACCGCATGCGGGGGTAGGTGCCCCTTATCCAGATAAAGAGGAAAACGATAAACGCCATCTTGAGCAAAAACCACACCGGGCCCGGCAGAAAGGGCCCCAGCCAGCCGCCGAGAAAGAGGGTGGTGGTAAGGCCGGCGACGACCACCAGATGGATATACTCGGCGATCATGAAAAGGGCAAATTTCATGCTGCTGTATTCGATATTGAAACCGCAGGCCAACTCGCTTTCCGATTCCGGCATGTCGAAAGGCGTACGGTTGATTTCCGCCAGGCCCGCCACGATGTACAAAAGGAAGGCAAAGGGCTGATAAAGGATGAACCAACCGCCCCGCTGGGCTTCCACAATCTCCGTAAGACGCAGGGAGCCGGAGAGGATAATCGTACCAAGGATGATCAATCCCAGGGCAACCTCATAGCTGATCATCTGGGCCGCCGCCCGCAGCGCCCCCAAAATTCCATACTTATTGCCCGACGACCAGCCCCCTAAAACGATCCCGTACTCACCCAGGGTCCCCATGGCAAAGGCATAGAGGATGCCGATATCGACATCGGCGATGACAAGCTTGATATCCCGGCCGAAGATATGAACACTGTCGCCGAAAGGGATAATCGCAAACATGGAAAGGGCGGCGACAAAGGAGATCATCGGGGCAATCACGAAGAGGGGCTTATCGGCGTTGGCGGGGATGAGGTCCTCTTTGACGAAGGACTTGATGCCGTCGGCAATCGGCTGGAGCAGCCCCCAATATCCCACCCGGTTCGGCCCCAGTCTTACCTGAAGATAGCCGAGCAATTTCCTCTCCGCCAGGGTTAAATAGGCCACAAAGAGCATCAGCACGGAAACGACAACAACGTTCTTTATTACTATTTCCAAAAGAAATTCAAGATGTTCCATATCACCTCTAACCCAACACCTATAACTCAACACTCAAAACCCAACACCCAACACTAACTATAGCCCAACACTCAACACAATCAAATGGCAATCATCCCGATTCGGTAGCAGCGCAGACAGCGGTCCGCTTCCTTGATCGCGGCATCAACCTTAAAACCCTGTTCCACTTCCGCAAAGGATTTTTTCCGTTCCTCCGGATCGAGCATGGCCAGATGCGCCCTTTTCTTGGCACCCATAATGCCAAGCTGTTCACTTTTATTGTAAACCTTGATCGTGGAAAATAGGTGCCGGAAATATTCTTCCACATCCGCCTCCGGCTTGCGGCCGCGGAGAAAGAGATCGATCATGCCCGCCGCCCTTTTGCCAGTGCCCGCGGCCCGCACCAGGACATCGGGACCGGTCACGCAATCGCCGGCGGCGAAGACGCCCTCCTGCGAAGTGGCGAAGGTCTCGCCGTCGCTTTCGATGGTGTTCCAACGCGTCAGCTTGATGCCGTCTTTTTCTTCGAGGAAGGAAAAGTCGACCTTCTGACCGATAGCCGGAATTAGGATGTCCGTTTTAATGATGAATTCGGAACCCGATACCGGGCAGGGCCGGCAGCGGCCGCTTTGGTCCGGTTCGCCCAATTCCATGCGTATACATTCCACCGCCACCACCTTGCCCCCTTCAGCAATGATCTTTGTGGGATTGCAGAGGTAATGGAAGTTTACCTTTTCTTCTTCCGCATCGTGGATTTCTACGGGGTCAGCGGGCATTTCCACCTTTGAGCGCCGGTAGACGAGATTTACATCGGTCTTGCCGATCCGGAACGAGGAACGCAGACAGTCGATAGCGACATTGCCCCCGCCGACCACCACAACCTTCTTCCCTTCCGGATAGGGGTCCCGGCCCTGGTTGACATCCAGAAGGTATTTGACACCGGGGATGAAACCTTGGTACCCCTTGTCCTCTCCCTCCACTCCCATCGGGGTGTTGCCATGGGCGCCCACGGCGATAAACAGGGCATCATGATTTTTCCTGATTTCTCCAAAGGGTATATCTTTTCCTACGGCCACGCCGTAACGGATCTCCACGCCGGCTTCCCGCACGATGGCCACCTCCTGTGCGAGCGTGTTCCGGGGAAGGCGGTAATCCGGAATACCCACGGCGGCCATACCGCCGGGTTCGGGTAATTTTTCAAAAACCGTTACCCCGTGGCCCAGGAGGGCAAGGTTGTAGGCGCAGGTTAAACCCGCCGGACCGGCGCCGATCACGGCCACCTTCTTGCCGCTTTTTGCGGCGGGGGTAAGGACGGGATGGCGTTTTTTTTCTATTTCTTCATCGGCCACGAAACGCTTCAGATATTTTATGGAAATGGGTTCGTCGATGTTGGCCCGGCGGCAGTTCGATTCGCAGGGTCGTACGCAAACCCTCCCCAAAGTCCCGGCCATACAGGTATTCCGCCGGATCGTGGCCAGGGATTCCGCAAACTTCTGCTCGCTCACTGCTTCCACGTAGGAGGGGATATCGAGGCTGGTGGGGCAAACACTGGTGCAGGGAGCGGTGACGGCATAGCGGTATTTGCCTTCCCGCACCTTCCTTCCCTGCTCGATGACGGCCGTAAAAGCCTGGGGAAAATGGTCCAGGGCGTGCAGCAGCGGGATCAAACCCGTCTGCCCGATGGAACAAAGGGCGCCGTCCCGGATATTGACGGCCAGGGCCCTGATCTTCTGCAGGTGTTCCGCTTTGCCGGCCCCGGAAATAATCTCTTTCAGCCAATTGCCGATTATCCTGGTACCCACGCGGCAGGGGAAACATTTACCGCAGGACTCGCCCTGCACGGCCTCGACATACTTGGCGCACATGTCCACGATGTCCACTTCTTCGTCGTGAAGGACGATACCATCCCAACCCATGAAGGCGCTGATGCGCTCTCCGGGACTGAATTCAGCGGGAATCACAATATTTTGCGGTGTCTTACGCTCCTTTTCCTCGACTTTTCTATTGTCGATGAGTTCATCCTGCCAGGAGCTGAAAATTACGTTTGCCATAAGCGCGCCCTATCTGTCTATCTCGCCCAGCACAATGTCGATACTGCCCACCGCAGCTACGACATCGGCCACCATTTGTCCAACGATCATCTTCGGCAAGGCGCCGAGGTTGATAAACGACGGCGGCCTGATCTTCATCCGGAAGGGCTTGTTGCTGCCGTCACTGACGATATAGAACCCCAGTTCGCCCTTTGATGATTCGATGGAGGCGTAAGCCTCGCCCCGGGGGGTACGGAAGCCTTCCGATGCGATCTTGAAATGCCTGATCAGCGCGGCAATATCCTGCCCAACCAGTTCCTTGGCCGGCGGCACCACCTGCGGGGCATCGACTGCCGCAAAGGGTCCTTCCGGCAGCCTGGCCACGGCCTGCTCCACGATCCTCAGGGACTGACGCATTTCCTTGAGCCTGACCACGTAACGATCGTACACGTCGCCCTTCTTGCCCAGAGGGATTTCAAAATCGAAATCCTCGTAGGAGGTGTAAGGATAGGCCTTGCGGACGTCGTAATTAACGCCGGAAGCCCTCAGCACCGGGCCCGTCACCCCATAATTAATACATTCTTCCCCGGTGAGCGGCGAGATACCCTGCGTCCTTTTCTTCCAGATGATGTTTTCCGTAAGCAGGGTCTCATATTCATCGACCCGCTGGGGGAATGAGGCCGTAAACTCCTTCACCCTGGGCAGAAAGGTCGCGGGGATATCGGCGGCCAGCCCGCCGATCCTGACGAAACTCGGCGTCAGCCGGGCGCCGGTTGCCAGTTCCAGGATCTCGAGGATCGCTTCCCTTTCCCGAAAGGCATAGAAAAGCAGTGTCATGGCCCCCAGGTCGAGGGCGTGCGTGGCTATCCACAGCAGATGGGCCGCAATCCTCTGCAGCTCGGCAAACATCACCCGCAGATACTGGGCCCTTTTGGGGATTTTGATGTCGAGAAGTTTTTCCACGGCCAGACAATAGGCCAGATTATTGGAGAGGCCGCTGGTGTAGTCCAAACGGTCGGTCAAGGTGAGGGCCTGGGTATAGGTCATGGATTCGGATAACTTTTCCACCCCCCGGTGCAGATACCCGATGTGCGGCTCGGCCTTGACGACAATTTCCCCGTCCAATTCCAGGAGCAGCCGCAGCACACCGTGCGTAGCCGGGTGTTGAGGCCCCATGTTGATTGTCATATAACGAGTTTCAGCCATCTCTTTGATGTCCCCGTGATTAAGACCAAAAATTTAATCCCGATAAACGGGATAAGTAATTTTGCGAATTTGTTTACCTTGCCAGCAAACAAATTCTAAATTACTAACTAACTGGTGCCGCGGCTCGTTTCCCGTTCTTCCTCCAGGCATACGTTAAAAGGCGTGCCAAAATCCGCCCCTTCCAGGGGAAAGTCTTTTCTTAAGGGATGCCCCGCGAAGTCCTCCTCCAGAAGGATGCGCCGCAAATCCGGGTGATTGCTGAAGGAAATGCCGAACATATCGTAAGCTTCCCTTTCCAGCCAGTCCGCCGCTTTCCAGATATCGGCAACCGTCTCCACTGCCCCACCTTCTTCCACGTCAACTTTGATTCTCAACCTGTTGTTGAATTTCATGGAGTGCAAGAGATAAACCACCGTAAAGCGGGGAGATCTGCTCCCATAATCGATTCCCGTCAGGTCAACAAGAAGGTCATAGGCACAGTTGTCGCTGTCTTTAAGAAAAACCATGACGTCCCGAAGCTGTCCCGCCGCGATGGTGATGCTGGTTTCACCCCTGAATTCCATGATCTTCAGTACGGCATCCGGGTACTTCCCTTTTAGCAGGTCGCCGGCCATGCACCTATCCATTGTCTTTCCCCCAGGGTAAGCTGACAAGTTTTCTCATCCCCGGCTTTTCCCTGCCGATCTTTTCCTGCAAGGCCATAATTCCTTTCAGAAGACCCTCCGGGCGGGGCGGACAACCGGGCACATAAACATCCACGGGGACGATTTCATCCACACCCTGGACAACATTGTAAGTACGAAAGATCCCGCCGCTGCAGGCGCAGGAACCGTAAGCGATGACCCATTTCGGCTCCGGCATCTGCTCGTAGATGCGCTTCAGCATGGGGGCCATTTTCTTGGTCACCGTACCGGCCACAATCATAAGATCGGCCTGGCGGGGCGAAGGCCGGAAGACCTCCGAGCCGAAGCGGGAGATATCGTAGGTCGCCGAACTGGCCACCATCATCTCCAGGGCACAGCAGGCCAAGCCAAAGGTTACGGGCCAGACGGAATTCTTCCGGGCCCAGTTGATCACATCCTGCACAGAAGCAGCCGCTGTATCTTCTACTCCCATTCCAAGGCACCTTTCTTCCACACGTAAAAATAACCAAAAAAGAGAATGGCCACGAAAACAATCATCTCCAGAAAACCGAACATCTTGAGTTCCCCCGTGATCACCGCCCAAGGGTAAAGAAACATGATTTCTATGTCAAAGATAAGGAAAAGCATGGCCATGATATAATAGCGGATATTCATCCTCATCCGGGTGGGGCCGATGGTCTGCATGCCGCACTCATAGGTGCAAAGTTTTGCTTTTTTGGGAATTTTATGACCCAGGATATGAGAGGCGCCGACCATAAGGCAGGCAATCAGGGTGGCAAAACACATTATAACGAGGATGGGGACGTATTCAATCATGGTTCAGAACCTCACGAGAAAAAGGACAAGCAAAAACCACTATAAATAGTCATCCTGGATGACTGAAGGGCTAGGGCGGCATGACTTTCAGATAAGTCATAGCACACCGGAGCGGCAAGGAACTTGCCCCGCCTGATACAGAAAACTTGTTGTCGTTATAATAAATGAGGCCCCGTTGTCAAGAAAAAATCACGGGTGTCAGATTTACCGGGCTGAATCTATCTTCCCGGAATAGTTTCCGGCAGGCGTTATACATGAGGGAGGCAGGGGAACCTGCCTCCCTCGATGAAGCTTATTTAGCGGCCCCGCCGCCATTCCCATATCTTTCTTCCGAATATTTCTTGATCTTCTCCAACTGCTCCTTGCTCATACCTTTCAGATACCACTCATGGCGGATATCCGGTTCGAGATATTTTTTTACGATCTGGGCATAGAGTTCGGGCCCCGCAACCGCTTTTACCTCCGGCAGGAATTCTGTATAAAAATTCTTCGCCACTTCATAAATGCCGTGCCACCAAGCATAGTCCGGACCGGACATCGCCGCACCGTGACGGGCGCGCCTTCCTTCGTGATGCCACAGTTCATAATAAATCCAGTCAAGCTTATCGTCAAAATCAGCGGGTGTGAGTTTTCCTTTCGCAATCAATTCTTGCCTGATCGCCGTTGCTGGTTTGCCGAATTTATCGTTGTAGAAAAACACAAGGTTGTCATACTGCCGGTAAAAACCTTCGACGAAGGGAGCCGCATGGCAACTGCCGCAGACGTCCTTCATGTTTTCGCGCCGCCGGTCGGTATTCTCCAGTTTTATGGACACGGGCGGCCGCAGCGTCCAACTGATCCGCGTACCCACATCATGCGTCACCGCCTGGCTTGGCGTCGCCCCCATATGACAAGTTGCGCACGTCGGCGCGGCACTGTAGTCTTTCCCTACCACCCATTTGTCTTTATGCATATTAAGCCGGTTTTTGTTTGCCACATACAGGATTCCGTGTTTAGATTCCTCATAGACCTCGGCCTGAGGATGATCGGGCCCCAAATGGCACTTGCCGCAGGCTTCCGGCTCCCTTGCCTGGGTCTTCGAGAAGTTATGGCGGGCATGGCAGGCACTGCACGAACCCTTGGAACCATCGGGATTTATCCTGCCGATACCCGTATTGGGCCAGGTGTTGATATCGAGATGCCCTCCGGGGACCACCCTGACCTTGGAACCGTGGCATTGCACGCAGCCTACGGCCGTGGCCTCCGGTCCGCCCACTACCTCGCCAAGATAATTGTCAAGCGAGTTCAGGATATCGCCGGCCTTGGCATGATGGCTTGAGGTCATCTCATTTACCTCCCGGGGATGGCAGCGGGAACAATCCTTGGGGGTCACGAGAATCGCTATGGTAAATCCGTTATGCTCCATGGCGTCAGGGTCCGTCTTTTCCGCCCGATGACAGGAATAGCAATCCACTCCTTTCGCAGAGTGTCTACTAATCTTCCATTCTTTGACAAAAGACGGCGACAGCTGCTCATGACACCCGAGACAGGCCTGCCCTTCCTTCGAAACAACTTTGCCGACTTGCGCGGCAAAAGCGCCTTTCGAGCAAATAACAATGATAATGCAGGACAATAGGAGAACCACCCCAGAAACATTTTTCCGATTCATAGCCACTCCTCCTTTCCAAGTTTGTGAAGAATTAACTTATTTATCCCGTCGGTTAATCTTCAGCCCTGATCACCGCTACCTTGCGTGCGGGACCGGTAAAGAAATAACCGGACCCGCCCTCGCTGACCACCTGAAGCAGCCTGTCCGGGTCATGGATGGAAATTCCGCCCATGACCGTGACGCCCCTCTTGAAAAACGGCTCCGGCCAGGCGCTGGCCGTAGGACCGGCCAAAACGATTTCCCTGGCTTTTGTACATGACGAAAGAAGTTGATCCAGCCCCCCCTCTACCAGCGATGACCCGGTTATTACAACCACATCCGCGCCAGGCATTATTTTCCCGATTAAGGAGGGAGAACGCCACATGTGACGCTCTTCCTCCTTTAATGCTTGGGGATGCTTATCGATGACATAGAGCGCTCCCTGTCTTCCTTTGAGTTTCTTGATAAAGGGGACAAAGGCCCCGACCATGGCGACCTTGTCACCTTCCTTTATCTCGATGACGTCCAGGGCATCGGCGCCTTTCAGGATACGGGCCGCTTTCAGACCTTGTTCCTTTATTTTTATAGCAGAGAGAGCATTGATCACCGCTATGCCGACGGAGCGCTTCAGGCTGTTGTCGCTCATTGCCAATTTCATCAGCTCCAGGGCCTTCTTACCTTTCAGTTTCCCGGAAGCCGGCATTTTCGCTGCCGAACGGGGGCAGCAGACCGTGTCTTCCAGATCCCGCGGGGTGAAGGCAACCCCGGCGTCTCCCGTGGAAAGCTTCACGGCGGTATAAAAGACGCCGATGCGCACGTCCTCGACGACGATAGGCCTATCCCCCATAGAATCCTTCATGATCTTGATAAGTTCTTGAACAATAGTCATATGCTTCATCCTCCCTTTTGAATTCCCCGTCCCTCGTTCCTCCGGTCACTGAAAAACGGGGCACCTGCCGGGGTGTCCCTCCGGCCACGGTGAATCTCGCCTTTCCTTTTCAGGATAATCATTGCTTTCATTTTATCCATATGTTAGGAGCCTTTCCGAGATGGTGTTTATCAATATTTACAACAGCTTTCAGTGATATGGAAAATGGCCAAAACGGGCAAAACGATACCGGTTGTTTCTATTGTCGGCAAGTCGAACACCGGCAAGACCACGCTGCTGGAAAAGATCATCCCTGAGTTAAACAGGCGCGGCTACCGCGTAGCGACCATCAAGCACCATGCACATGGCTTCGATATCGACAGGGAAGGAAAGGACAGCTGGCGCCATAAGCAGGCCGGGGCATTTATGACGGTTTTGTCTTCCTCCCGGCAGGTAGCCGTAGTGGAGGACGTGGATAGGGATTATAACATTGCCGAATTGCGGGACCATTATATTCATGATGCCGATATCATCCTGACGGAAGGATTTAAGGGAAACCTCTTCCCGAAGATCGAGGTCTTTCGCGCCGCACTCAAAGACGATCTCCTGTCGCGGGGAGACGAAAATCTGCTGGCCGTAGTGGGCGATAAACCACCGCAAGCCGGTGTCCCATTTTTTGACGGCGGCGATATTAATGCTATCGCTGACCTCATCGAAACCAGTTTCTTGCGCTGAAACTAGCACCCTGCCTTTCCGAAATTGCCTCCCCCGATTTCCACCGGGTCTTGACCAAGGGATGCTTGCTTTTCAAACAAAATCAAAACCAGTACTCGGGATATTTTCTGTTCCTGGAGAGATGCGTCAAGATTGTTTTCAGAACGAAGGGTAACCGGACCACGGCACCGGCTACCCTTCGCCAATGACTACAACTGCAGGCCCAATTTATCCCACACCGACTCCCCGTCTTTAATTTCCACCGCTTTCAGGCGCGGAAAGGTGGTAAACAGGAAATAAGCCAGAGGCAGAACCCCGAGGACAATAATGATGAGATCGGGAATGACCCGTAAATTCCCCAGCAACATGACTGTTCCTTTCTCGAAAAAAGACGCATCCCTCGCCACCCAAAGCCCCTGCTGGAAGGAAACCCAGGCCTGGATGATCCCTACGGGCAGCAGCGTCATGATGGCCATAAGCGCTAGGCCCCCGTTCATTCCCCAGAAAGAGAGCTTTAAGGCGCCGTCATTCCAGTACTCTTTCTTCACCAAACCACGCCAGGAGAAGAGAAGCAGCGAGATCGAGAGCATGCCGTAGGTCCCAAAGAGGGCCGTATGGCCGTGATTCATGGTCAAGTAAGTCCCATGTTCATAATAGTTGACAATGGGAAGATTGATCAGGAAACCGAAGACGCCGGCCCCCAGGAAGTTCCAGAAAGAAGAGGCCACAAGGAAATAGAGGGGCCATTTGTAGGCAAAATCCTTGCCCTCGGCACGGACGGATTTGTACTCCATTAACCCCCGCACCACGAGCCCCATCAGGGGCACCGGCTCCATGGAAGAAAACAGGGCCCCCCAGCCCAGCCAGTAGGACGGTCCGCCGAACCAGAAGTAATGATGCGCCGTCCCAACGATCCCGGAAAGAAAGACGATGGAAGCCGTAAAGTAGGCGATGGTCAGGGCCGCCTTGGCCGTAACGAGGCCCATGGCCACCAGGAGTACGGCAATGACGGCCACACCGAAGAATTCAAAGATGCTTTCCACCCAGATATGCACAACAAACCATCGCCAGTAGTCCGCCAGGGTGAGGTTGGACCCCTTACCGTAGAAGAGGCCGAAGCAGTAAAAGGCCACGACCAGAACGGCGCTGAAGACGTAAAACCAGATCAGGGAAGTAAACTCATCGCGATGTCTCATCTTAAAGTGGGGGAAAACGGCGCGGTAAACAATAAGCAGCCAGGCTACCAGACCGACTAATAGCAGGATTTGCCAGAAACGGCCCAGTTCCAGATACTCCCAGCCCTGGTGACCAAACCAGAACCATAAATTGCCCAAGAGGCCCTTGATCCCGGCAATCTCTCCCAAGAGGCTGCCCAGCGCCACAACAAGGATGGCCAGAAAAAGGAGGTCTACCAAGACACCCTGTTTCTTTGGTTCCCGGCTGCCGATGATGGGCCCCAGATAGATGGCCGAGGCAACCCAGCTCGTGGCGATCCAGAAAACGGCAAGCTGCAGATGCCAGCTCTTTGCCCAGCTATAGGGAATGATCGCGGCGACAATGGGAAACCAAAAGCTGCCCGGATGGACGGTATAGTGCGCCAGAAGGCCCCCGAAAGCGGTTTGCAGCAAAAGGAGGAGGACAACGACAAGAAAATACTTGGCCGCCTTGAGCTGACTGGAAGTCAAGGGCATATCCACTAACTTCGCCGCCAGCGAAACACCTTTGGTGGGTCCATACCACAGTGCGTAATGATGAACCCAGAAGATGAAGAGGCCTAAAACAACAAAGAAGACAACGATACCTCCCAAGGACCACAGATAAACATCAGGGGCAGGAACATTGCCGATGCCGCGGTCAGGCGGCCAGTTGTTGGTGTAGGAAGCGTCGCCTCCCGGACGCGGGGTAGAAGCCACCCAGGCCGTCCAGAAAAAGAAACGGGAGATTTGCAGGCGTTCCTCCGCGGTGCGCACCGTGTCAGGTAAAAAACCATAGTGTTGCTCACCCTCTTTAAACATCTTATCCCAATAGGGAGCAACCTTCTCCAGGGCCTGCACCTGCGCAATCGTCAGGGTAAGCGTATCCCCGGCGGCATTGTAGCGATTCACCTTGATTTCGTTTTTGGTTTTGGCATCGATCAGGCTCTTTTGCAGGGCGTCAAGTTGTTGGTAATCCTTTTGATAGTCCTGCTTCGCCCAATAATCCCGGACGGCATCTCCGACAATATGGAGCGTAAGCGCCGAAAACTCCGGACCCCGCTGGCTCCCGTGCCCCCAGATGCTGCCGTGATCCATCAGGCCATAGCGTTGATAGATGTCCTGCCCGGCGATGATATCGGCCTTCGTAAAGAGAATCTTACCGGCCGGATCAGCGACTTTATCCGGATAGGGCGGAAGCTGATCCTTGGACATGATGCCACCGGCAAGAATAATGCCCATGGCAATCACAAAACTGAAAATAGCAATCCATTTTAACTTTTGCAAAGACATGATCCACCTCCTTTAAAAAGGTTAATAATAAGGGGGACAACTTTTCTTTTTTGCTATTCTTCCCTGATTACTTCCCCCCTCGTGCTGATAACCACCTGCGTCATGGGGATATGCGCATTGGCCGCGTCCATCCCTCTTTTTACAATCACCGGCAGCCCCTGGCAGCAGGGCACTTCCATCGTCACCACGGTGACGCTTTTCACCCCCGCCGTCCGGAAGACATCGGCGAACTTTTGTATATAGGCGGCGGCGTCATCGAGTTTCGGGCAGCCCACCAGGAGAACCTTACCTTCAAGAAAATCACGGTGAAAATCGGGATAGGCGAAAGGGGTGCAATCCGCAGCCACCAGCAGATCCGCACCTTTCATAAAAGGGGCGGTGGGCGGCACTAATGTAATCTGCACGGGCCAGTGGGAAAGGGCCGATCCGCTGCTTATCCGCACCGGTTTATTCGCCCCTTCACAGGCCGCGGGCCGGACGAAACTCTGGATCTGGGCGGAGGGACAGCCACAGGCCATCACCGGCGCTTCCTGAGGCGGCCGCGCAGCAGCCAGATGCTCCTCTACGGCCTTTTCATCAAAATCTTCGGCTTCCCGTTCCACAACGTGGAGCGCGTCCATGGGACACTCGCCGAGACAAGCGCCGAGCCCGTCACAATACTTTTCCGCCGCCAACCGGGCCTTGCCGTCGACAATCTGGATGGCGCCCTCGGCGCAGGAGGGAACGCACTGACCACAGCCGTTGCATGTTTCTTCGTCAATTTCTATTATTTTACGTTTTATGCGCATTGTTAGGTCCTCCTTCTTTTTTTGCGGGAACAATACAACTCCCCCCTACTTTCCTTTTTCCGTTCCGAGAACGCTTGCCGCCAGAGCCCGGCCGCTCACCGTCAGGAAGGATTTTTCCAGGACAGCAGTCAATTTTTCTTCCGCCAGGGGGTACTCCGCCTGGCTTTCTTCCAGGTTCACGATCAGATCGGCATCATAGACAATCTCGAAATTGACTGTCTCCGTAACGCGGGGGTGATGATGGTGGCCGACGATATCGCAAACCTCGTCAATAATTTCCGGGGGTGCGGAAAGTTTGGCGAGGATTTCCCGGGCAATTGGCGGCCCCTCCTCTTCCTGGTACCTGGCTTCGGTGCTGCCATGTTTCCGCTCGGCCTCGTGGATGCCGATATCGTGGAGATAGGCGGCACATAGCACCACCACCATGTCCCCCTTTTCTTCTTTGGCAATTTGCTCCGCGTAGCGGGCAACCTTGCCGGCGTGGCCGATACGTTTGAAGTCCCGCTGAAAATAGCGTTTCATCTCCCAGGCTACGCGGTCCTTAAGAAGGTCTTTCCGCTGGTTAAGCAGTTCCGGCGGCAGGTCCCCCAGACACTGCTCGGCGTGCTGGCAATAAGCGGCGCACCCGAAATCCATCTGGGGATTTACAACCTTATGGCCGCAATTCCTGCACTTGCGCAGCGACTCGTCCTTGAAAAATTCCAGCGCCTGGCCACAGTGGGGGCAAGGGGCGTCAAAGATGGCCCCCGGCTTCCAATAGCGCATATCCTGTCCCGGGCATTGCATGATACGTCTCCTCTTCATATTATCGGGGCAGGGCGAACCCCGCCCCGATAATCCCAATAAAGGGATGGTTCGTCCACGAAAGGGCTTACTGCGCGTAAACCATTTCTACCTCACCAACGGGTACCCCTAAAATCGCCCGCAAATCCTGGTCAACCGTCGTAATCGGCTGGATATTGAAGTTTTTGACCAGCACGTCCAGCACGTTCGGGGTGATAAATGCCGGCAGCGTCGGTCCCAGCCGGATGTTCTTGATGCCCAAATGCAGCAGGGTAAGCAAGATCGCGACGGCTTTCTGTTCGTACCAGGAAACAATCAGGGACAAGGGCAAGTCGTTGACGCCGACACCAAAGGCGTTGGCAAGGGCCACGGCGATCTGGATCGCCGAGTAGGCATCATTGCACTGCCCCACATCCAGCAGGCGGGGAATTCCGCCGATATTGCCCAGTTCCTTGTCGAAGAAGCGGTACTTGCCACAGGCCAGGGTCAGGACCAACGTATCGGCAGGTGTCTTTTCCACAAACTCGGTGAAGTAATTCCGGCCCGGCCGCGCCCCATCACAGCCCCCAACCAGGAAGAAGTGGCGGATGGCCTTGTTTTTGACGGCTTCGATGATCTTGTCGGCAACTCCAAGCACCGTGTTTCTGGCGAAGCCCACCAGCACCTGGCGTCCGTTTGTATCCGCCGGGAAACCGGGCAGCGCCAAAGCCTTATCGATCACCGGCCGGAAATTGCGGTCGGCGATATGGGCAATACCCGGCCAACCGCAGGGACCGCTGGTAAAAATGCTGTCCTTATAGGAGGCCCGTGGTTTCTGGAGGCAATTGGTAGTCATGAGGATAGCCCCGGGGAACTCCTCGAATTCTTTGTGCTGGTTTTGCCAGGCAGTCCCGTAATTGCCATAGAGATGGGCATATTTCTTCAAGCCGGGATAACCGTGGGCCGGCAGCATTTCACCATGGGTATAGATAGTGATGCCCTGGCCTTCCGTCTGTTTCAGCAGTTCCTCCAGGTCTTTCAGATCGTGGCCTGAAACAAGGATGGCCTTGCCCTTCTTGGCCCCCAGGGGGACGGTGGTAGGCGTGGGGTGCCCATAGGTTCCCGTATTGCCGGCGTCAAGGAGCTCCATCGCCCGGAGGTTTACCTCACCGCACTTGAGCACAAGGCCCACCCAGTCGTTAAGCCCCAGATCCTTCCGCAACATGGAAGCCAGCGCTTCGTGGAGGAAGGCATAAACGGCATCATCCTCCTGATTCAGGATGCGGGCATGATGGGCATAAGCCGCCACTCCCCTGATGCCAAAAAGGAGGATGTGTTGCAGGGAAAGGATATCGGGGTTGATGGCGGCGTCGGACTTCAAACCCACCTTTTTCCCCTGGGCAACGAGGCCGTCAATGGTGGAGGCAGGTTGGAAAGAGGCCGGGGCCTCCGTAAAATCAACCTTGCCGCCCGCTGCCCGCACCTTTTGCTTGAGGCTTTCCCGCAGGGTGGCACAATTGTTGATCAGACCGGCAAAGCGTTCTGGATCGAAATCCACGTTGGTGAGCGAGGCAAAGAGACCATCGCAGGTTAAGGCGTTGACGGCGGCGGCGCTGACGCCGACTTTGCGTCCTTCCAGGGCGTAGAGGGCCAAACCCTCCAAGGCGTGCGTGAGCAGGTCCTGAAGTGCCGCCACATCGGGCTCCTTGCCGCAGACTCCCTGAATTGTACATGCCTCTCCCCGGGCTGTTTGTTCACACTGATAGCAAAACATTTTGAAATCCTCCATTTTCTTTCTCCTTTTCCGTAGTAGTTTGAGGAACGGTCAATGTCGCCGTTAATCTTGAGTGCAGGATAAACTATAGAAAAGGATTAATCCTTGACTAAAGTCAATTATGAAAAATTATTTTGAAAAAATATTTTTGTAGTTTTTATTTAGTTTGCTTCAGTTGTTCGGCAATCGTCTTCCCGTAATTCAGACAGTGCTCCAGCCCCTGCTGGTCGGGGTTCCACAGCTCCCTGATCCCCTCGTTCAGCATTTCAAAGCCGCCGGATTTCAGTGCCTCGGTAATAATTTTTACCGATTCCCCGCTCCAGCCGTAACTGCTGAAGGCCGCCGCCTTCTTGCCTTTGAACGCCAGCCCCCTGATCTCTTCCAAAAGCCCGGCGATGGAATTGAGAATGCCCTTATTGATGCAGGCGGAACCAATCAAAAGTGCCTTGGATTTAAAAACTTCCGTAATGATGTCGTTTTTATCGGAACGGGCGCAGTTGAACAGTTTTACGGCAACTTGCGCGTCTGCCTTCCTGATACCCGCCGCAATCGCTTCCGCCATTTTCCTTGTGCTGTTCCACATGGTGTCATAGATGATGGTGACCTGATCCTCCTGGTAATCATTCGCCCAGGCCAGGTACTTTTGGACGATCTGCAGCGGATCTTGCCGCCAGATTATGCCGTGGCTGGTGCAGATCATCGCCACCGGCACGTTCATGCCCACCACTTCCTTAATTTTTTTATCCACCAGACTGCTGAAGGGCGTCAAGATATTGGCATAGTACTTGAGACATTCCTGATATAGTTCCGCCTGGTCGACCAGATCGTTGAACATCAGTTCCGACGCATAGTGCTGGCCGAAGGCATCATTGCTGAAAAGGATATTGTCCCCCGTCAGATAACAGAACATGGTGTCGGGCCAGTGCAGCATGGGGGCCTCGATGAAGATCAACTCCTTTTTACCTAAACTCAATTTATCGCCCGTCTTGACGGGCTGAAAATTCCAGTCCCGGTGATATTGACCCTTGAGGGATTTGATGGCATTGGCCGTGCAATAGATCGGCTTATCAGGCATCTCCCGCATCAGCTCCGGCAAGGCGCCGCTGTGATCGGGCTCGCCGTGGTTGGCAATGACGAAATCGATGCTGTCCAAGACCCCCATCTCCCGCAACTTGCAAACATACTCCTTGCTAAAAGGAGTCCACACCGTGTCGATGAGCGCCGTTTTTTCATCCTGCACGAGGTAGGAGTTGTAGGAGGAGCCACGGTGCGTGGAATATTCCTCGCCGTGAAACTTACGGAGTTCCCAATCTATTTTGCCCACCCAGGTAATGTTTTCCTTAATCTTGAAACTCATAGCGGCGTCTCCTTTAGTAAAATCATTATGATTAATTTTGTTAAGATGGAGACGTTAAACCTTATTGTCAAGGTAGGTCCTTCCTTGCTTGTGCCTTGACAGGATTTGGAGGGAAATGTTATCTGGGGGTACGGGAGGAACGATGTCGCCTTTGGAAATTACCGATCGGATCGCCGCCATACCCTTGTTTCAAGGGCTTCCCCGTCCGCATTTGGAGGAGCTGGCCATGCTTGTCATGGCCCAGAGCGTCAAGCGCGGTCAGACCATCTTTGCCGATGGTGATGAGGGAAGCGGCTTCTACGTGCTGGCTTCCGGGCGCGTAAAAATTTTCAAACTTTCTCCTGACGGCAAAGAACAGATCCTGCACATCATGCCGCCCGGTGAACCCTTCGGCGAGGTGGCGGTCTTTGCCGGTGAACCTTTTCCCGCTTCTGCGGAAGCCATCGAGGATGGTTACGTCCTATTCTTCCCCCGGGCGGGTTTTATCGAACTGATCAGTAAAAATCCCTCCCTCGCCTTGAATATGATGGCCATTTTGGCACGGCGGTTGCGCAAGTTCGCCGCGCTGATCGAAGCTCTCTCCCTGAAAGAAGTCCCCGGCCGGCTGGCGGCCCATTTCCTCTACTTAAGCGAACAGAAAGGGTGCAGCCAGCTGCTCACCCTCGACATTTCCAAGAACCAATTGGCAAGCCTCATGGGCACCATTCCGGAAACCCTCTCCCGTATCCTCGCCCGGATGGCTAAAGAGGGGCTCATTGAAACAAGCGGTCAACGCTCGATCCGCATCCTGGACCGCACCGGTCTCGAAGAACTGGCCGAGGGCGTCAGGCGCCTGTGATTTTATCCTCCCAGAGGGCGTTTCTGATCTCGTTGAGGTCCGAGGAAACCAGAAGGCATTTTTCACTGTGTTTCATTCTCTTTATCTTTGATTCTTTCTTGCTGGCCTCGTTACGGCCATAGACACTTTCCAGATAAACCAATTGCAAGGGTTGGTGCCCCCGAAAATACTTGGCCCCCTGTCCGGTTTGATGTTGAGAAAGACGTCTTTTGACATCCGTTGTAATCCCCGTATACAAAGAGTTGTCCGAACAGAGGATAATATATACTTGCCAACTATTTTTCTTTTTTTGTTTCATTCCGTGATTGACGTTCCGTCATAACAAATATTCGCCGAACTTAGGGCTGTCTATGGAAATTAGCCCATTAATAAAATGATTGCAAATCTCTTCTGCCAGGGGACCGCAAAATTCGGTGTCATGCAGCGCAGATGCCATATTTGGGCAGGATGTCGTGCAATACCGTCAGCCGGTGCTGCTGCAGGGCATCGTGAAATAATTTCCAGTTGCTGGTCAGGAATGTATTCCGATAAGTATGGACAGGCAGATCGGCGCTGGTCCCCAGGGCCTGGCCTTTCCAGGAATTTTTGCCATCCTCGGCATAGGAAAGGGTGGCGCTTCCAAAGCTGAAATTCCCCTTCCCTATGGCCGCCAGCCATTGCCGGTGCCGCTTGTTGCCGTCGGCAATCGTCAACCTTTGGAAGAGATCTTTAATCTTGCCCGCATCATCCGGACCAATGCCCTCTGCGGTGGCCCTGGGATCGTTCTGGCGGTATCCCCTCATCGTCTTGCACATGGCATCGGCGGCCCGGCAAAATAGCTCCCTGTTGTCGCGTTCAATCCCCCGCTGTCGATCATTGTCGTACTTCCATACCAAAAAAGGCATATCGGGCAGCACGTTGGCACGGGCGTGGCCGAGCGGCGGCAGGGCATCATCCAGGATGCCGTTAAGGAATTTTTCCAGGCCGCCGGAAAAAACCTTTGTGTTGCCTAGTTCCTCAGCGTTTTCTACCTCGTTTATTTCATGCAGAACGCCGGCAAATCCCTGGTGCGCCCAGGTATCGGCGTAGATGTGCATCGCAATTCCCAACCGATGAAGGCCGTAAGGCTTTCCTCGATCATTGACGGCGGCAGTCAACATCTCCCGGGCAATCTCACTGTCCGGCCGGCAAACGATTTTTTCTATAAAACCATCTGTATCGTTCGACTCGTTCCCCGGCAGGAAATGAAAGGGCAGCCACACCAGATGATTTTCCACATCATCCAGGTTTCTGGAATCAACGCTTTTATGAGCGGAACTTATGCGGGAGTACATGGCCTTATTATCGAAGCAGACGATGCCGCTGCTGGTGGCGTCGTCCACATACTGGGCGGCGTAGGCGATGATATCCGCATCCACGTGCGGAAAACCGGCACACCGTGCCGCAACGTAAGTTACCCCGTGATGAAAATCGATCTGCATGATCTCCCGTCCTTTAATGTTTAACAAAAAAGCCTCGCTTCGGTCAGACCTCCAGCTTCCTCAGGTGAGGCAAGGCAAAAGTAAGGAAGATCGCGAAGCCGGCCACGACAGCCCCTCCCAAAGCTACGGCTACCGGCGCCCCGTATGCATTAGCCACGGCGGCGGCCTGCAGGCTTCCTACCGGGGAAAGACTCCATACCATCGAATATATGCCCATGACCCGGCCGCGCACCTCTTCCGATACCAGCCACTGAACGAGCGTCTGGGCGGTCACCATGTAGATCTGCTGCGTGAAACCCACCATGCCTATAAGTATCAGGGAGCTCACATATGAGTGAGAAAGCGAGAACGAGATAAGGAAGATACCGTAAAGGATGGACGCGCCCAGCAGAAAGAAGTTCTTCATTTTCAGTTTTGATGAAGCCGCCGTCAATATTCCACCGCAGAGGGTGCCGATTCCCATAGCGGTCATCAGGTACGCGAAGCCGCTGTCGCTCACCTTCAGAATGTCTTTGGCAAATATTGGCATGAGGTAGACGAAAGATATGCCGAAGACGCTGTTTAAGAAGACCATGCCCATTATGGAACTGATCACCGCGCTGCGCCGCACATACTTCAAGCCTTCCACCACGGCCGCACGCACGCTCTGCCCGGACTTTCTCATAGTCCCCTTCGGCCTGACAACGACCATGGCCGCCACCATTGCCAGGTAAGTGGCCGCGGCTACGAAGAAGCAAGACTGCAGTCCAACCACGGCGAAAAGAATGCCGGCAATCATCGGGCCGAGCACGCGAGAAGATTGCCAGATGATGGAGTGCAGGGCAATGGCATTCATCAGATGCTTGCGCTCTTCTATCAGGTCCGGGATTAATGCCTGCCGGGAGGGCGTGTCGAAGGCTGTTACCATTCCGAACAGTGAAGCAAAGACTACCAGGTGCCATGGCTGTGCTATCCTTGTTGCCACGGCGATGGCCAGTGCAAGAATAAGGAAGGAGAAGGAGAAATTCGTGAACAGGATCAGACGCCGCCTGTCAACTCGGTCGGCAAGTACGCCCCCGAACAGATTGAAGACGATGGTTGTGATGCCCTGGGCGCCGCCGACAACGCCCAGATACAGCTTTGAACCTGTCATGTCGTATACCAGCCAGGAGAGGCTCACGGCGAGTATCTGGGCTCCCATGGTGGCGACAAGCATTCCGCTCCAGTACAGGCGGTAGTTCCTGTACTGGAAGGCCGTAAGGACGGGGATACGCCGCGTCAGCGCCAGGAACACTTGTTGCACTTTGAACATCATATGCCGCTTTGCTCCTCTCTTGAGTTTTGAATTTTCGTATTTTTGCTGCTGGTTATTTCCCTGTCTTTTTTTTCAAGAAAATATGGGCCGGACGTAAAGAAGTTATGCTCATGCCTTCCGCTACGGAGTTTACGCAATCATCTGCCAAATATCTCTTGCAGCAGCGGCTGTATATTTTTTCTCACTTGCATGGCCTCTTTGGTGTAAGTCTTGATTGCCCCCGGCAACGGCACTCGCCAGGGTTCCGTGTGATCCGTCGGCACGTCCAAGCGAGCGCTTACGTAGCCGTTGGCGCGGGAAAAGATCGTTTGGCCTTCTTTCGACAACAGCCAATTGATGTAGATCTTTGCCGCATTGGGATGAGGGGCGCGGTTAAACAAAGCGACGTCCCCATTCGCCGGGCTCAGGTCCGTTCCCTCTTTGAGTTGCCTGGTGTCTACGATACCAATCGGCACCCCTTGTTTTGCCTTGGCAATCGGAATAAAGTCCGCGGTACCAATAAGCAACGGATACTTGCCTTGACCGATAATATCCGTCTCCTGCGCATAGTCCCGATAGAGCACCAACTGTTGCTTGCCCAGCGCCCGGATGAAATCCGGGCCCAGCTCCGGATGGAGATAAAAGAATGTGAACGTCGCCTGCCCGGGCCCCGACTTGCGTGGATCGTCGGCGATGATTTTGCCTTTCCACTTGGGATTGAGCAGGTCTTTGTAAGATTTGAATTCCTTGGGGTTAACGAGCTTGGTATTGTAGAAAATGGTGCCCTGCTGGAAGGGAGTCATCACCATAACCGTTTTGCCGGGATCAAGAAATTCGATCCCTCCGCCGCGCCATGTTTTGGGATTTTTTACATCCGGTAAAATCAAGGCCGGCTCCAAGGGATCGAACGCTCCTATGGGAATCAATGCTTCAAGCGCCGTCGTAGAGCCGTGCACATAAACATCCCAGAGAAACTGTCCTGCCTTGCGTTCAGTAGCGACGCGGGGAGCAAGCTCACGGCCCGAGCTGCCAAACGTCTCGACGGTGATCCCGTACTTTTTCTGAAATTCCAATGTAAGGGCATCGCGCATGTCCGAGGTCACGTCGGTAATCACCGCTACCGTGCCTTCTTTTTTTGCGGCCGCGAGGGTGCTTTCCCATTCCCCGGCGACCGGAGCAGGCGCGGCAGCGGCAAGAACGCTAAAATTAAGCATGGCCAGGATGGCGGCCAGGGCAACTTTCCACCCTAAAACTTTGCCTTTTTTCTTAGCCTCCGGGACACAGTTTATTGCCCCTTCGGCTACTTTCTTCCTCTCGATAACTTTTGCAACATCGACAACCACCCCCCCTTTGTTCATACCTTTTCCCCCTTAAGTTGTTATTACTGCCAATGCAAAGGCCCACTCTAAGATTGTTTAACTGGCGACGATTATCTAACGCGGATGCCAATTCAGTATCGATGATAGCACCAGCAATGATAAACAGGTTCCCATTCCTCCCCAGTAATGGGCCTGATGCTGCACAATATCGCCTTGAAGAGCTCTAACAAACGTGACGGCTCGTATCTATTCGACATGTCTCTGTTTGTCAATGCTTTTCACGAAATATTCTTCGTCATCCTTCTTCTTATTGAAGTTGAGAAGGGAGGCCGATGCTCTTGCGTGGTTGCTGGAAAAGGCTCATCGGTAAATTTAATCTTGTTGATAAGGAGTAGTGCTTGCGATGTTATAGTCCTGCCTGCCGCCGGCAGGCAGGACCCCTTACTGCACAGCCCCAATACTCCCCGTTAGTTTGAAGACGGCTTCTATCGCGCATCCCCAATGTTTGCAGTTATTATGAGACTTATCGTCTTCCGGATAAACCTGGGTATCGCTCACCTCATCACAGCGTCCGTGCTGTGGACACTTTTCTCAGTGAAACGCGCATACCTTTGCTCCACGTAAAGGGAGTGCCAACCTATCTTCCCATCTCAATCAATTTCCCCAAGCTGAGACTGTCAGTACCAATTTTATTCGTGTTTAGCAGCTGAGTGTACAACATCAAGGTCCTATGCTCCGACTGGAGGTCGACAGTCAGAGCCCCCACAGATGACGTCTGCGGTTTATCCCGGTCACCATTGAGATATTCATGCCCTCCGTATATGAAGAAAAAGTTTTTCCATAATTTCATCTGCCGATCATATATATCCACTGCCGCAATCGCACTATAAGAATAGGAGTAAGGCCAGCACGGAAAATATAAGACCCTTTTTCCGTATACATTTTTATAGTTCGGGATCGCCTCTACTACGTCTACCGGCCATATAACCCACCCCAGCCGGGGATATTTTTTACCCACATCAAACTGAAAATCCTTATTAATATTCATTTTCTGATCCGTTAAACGAACAGACATCTTGGGTTCGGGCACCAGCAAAAACTTTTTTTCTATGAGCTTAAGGTTCCAATCATAATATGGCTCATTAAAGCCATCGCCATCGCCGTAGATGGCATCTGACCCGGCAATGTTATCCTGCCATGTGGTAGCGCTTATCCGAATGGTCCTCTTGAAGGCAGGAAGATAGGCAAAGCCGGTGTCGTATTGTTTTGCAGGGTCATAATAGCGCACAGTAAACTGACCCAACCCTTTGATCTCTCGTGGTTCAGCGGCTACAGCAATCCGTTTAACCAATACGTTCTCAGAACCGGGCACTGCCCCAAGGGGTGGTATCATTGTTCTGGTGGTATATTTCACATACATGAACGTCTGGTCTACGGTCTTATAAATCTCCCCCTTGGAATTAATATAACACAACCTGGCCGGATCAATCATGTACGTATCCCAAGGTTTTCCGAATGTAGAGTTGGCCATTGCCTCCACACCACTCTTTACCACGGGAAAGGGACGGCCACCCGGCCAGAGAGTACCCATCTTTTCATAGTAAACCACTCCGTTTTTATCAATGATCGCCTTGCCTCGGTTCTTTTCCGTAATATCCCTGAAAACTTTCGGATTCAACTGATCGGGCGGCAGTTGGGTTCCCATTTTCAGAACCATTCCCCGTTTTACACTCTCATACATAGATGCAGTTAAATAGTTCTTGACCAGCTCCACATTGTTCTTATCGACCAGGCCGTTGTTTTTCACCTTACCGCCGGTTAAGTCCTCAATGGTGGGAGGACTCGCCTTCCCTTCGACCACATCGGCTATGGAAGGTATATTCGCTCCCAGCAGAGCTCGCGGCGAAAGCAGGGCAAAAAGAAAGGCAAACAACACCATTATCAAATCCCTTATCTTGTGATTATCCATTGTAAATACTCCTCCTTATATGTTTAGAATTGATACGTGATCCTGCCGAAGATTTCGTTGGCCCAGGACAAATATCCCAGCCTGCTGCTTCTCGTCTCCGACCCTCCTATGGCCACGCCGTAGATATCATAAATCCAGTGGTTCCCCTGTCTAACCTTTATACCAGGCTTTATCAACTGGGCGCCGGCAAGATCGTAGACAACCTGGAAATAGAGATTGAGATTGTTATGCAACAAATCCTGGCTGAGGATGAGCGCGAGCACATGTTGGTCCGCAGAGACATTATTTACGCCGTTGGTGAGAGGAGCGGGGGTCGTCTTAAGCCGATTGTGGTCCCAGATCTGGGTTTCAGAGTATTGGAATTGGATCGACATGGCGCTTATGGGTTGCGGTAAAATAAAGGCGCTTTGGCCAAAGAGGATTGCCTGCTTCAGGGTATGGGCGAGTCTAATGCGGGGAGCCCCGGGTGCACTATCATAATAGGGCTCATCGTGGCTATAGGTGGCCTCATAGGTCAAAGTGGTATTGAACGGTTTGGGAAGGGCATAATTCAATGAGATGCCATAGAGCTCCGTGTTCGGATATGTTGTAAAGCCGGACTCCAGAAAGCCCGAGTCGGAATAAAGGTTTAGGTAGTTCAAAGTCCCGGCGACTTGTCCTATCCGGCCCCCCAGACGAAAACCATATTCCATATCGCTCCGCCGGTCTTTTATCGGGGCCGCGGAAGCGGGGGCAAGTTGGAAGGGGGAACCGGGCGCCCCGGTAACGGTGGGCGCAATATCACCCGGATTCAGAAACCCCTCAAGGTAAATGTCGTCCAGCCAGGATGTCGTTACTCCAGTTACATTATACCTGGCTCGCAACGCCCATTGGGCCATGCGGATGTTCTCAAACTCTTCCGGTTCAAAGGTGAGGTGCCAACTCAAATCGAGGGGATTAATTTGGTCCAGGATCCTTGCCGCGATCAGCTCACCCCAGACAATCTGCTGTTTGCCCAAGCGCAACCAAAGATTCCCCAGGCTAGCATCGGCATAGAGTTCCGACATCTCGACGTCTATGTTGTTATCGTTGGTGGCTCTCAGGTAGCCGCCGTACCTCGGCGTGGCCAAGGGAAAGGCATTGTAGTCATTTAGTTTATCATCAAGCGCTGCCGTCTGATCGTAGAGCATCTTTACCTTGGAAAAAACTTTGAAGGTATCATTGGGATTGTACATCCACTCCGTCTGGAAAAATGTCCGGGAGAGATTTAAGGAGTTTCTCTCCGCTGTCGTCCAGGGACCGGGAGTGGGGTTTTTTTCTCCCGTATGAACCGCCAGTTCCTGCCTAAGATAACCGGCTACGGCAAGATTGTCTGTAAGCTTGACCTCAGCCATCGCCTCCGTAACACCCAGAAACGCCAATGATAAGACAAAAAGCCACGTTCTTGTCACCCAAAATTGAATCTTCATCGCAATCCTCCTCCCAGTTAGATATTAAACGTAACATCCCCTTTTTCAGATATTAAACGCATACTTGGCCATTTTCTGCTTTCATAAACGCGATAAGAAAACGTACCCTCCTTCTTCGCTATTAGAAAAGGCCCCTTACCCTTCCGAGAAATTTTGGCTTAAAAATGCAATAAAACTAATTCCTTCCACGCACTCAGTTCACAAGAAAAGCTTCGCCGGTTTTTCACCTTCTCCACTCTCCATACCCCCTCTCTGTCATAAGGCTTCGCATAACTACTTATATTATCAATTAGTTGTGGAAAGTAAGATGTTTGAAAAGTAATGAAACAAAGAACAACAGATGAAGACATACTTTTTCTGTGGAGGTGATTACGTAACGCGGCTAAGGAGTTATTTTTGATAACGGCGGCAATGCCAAAACGAATTCCCATTTCCCACCCTCAAGAAAATGGAACTATGAAAAGCATTATGACCAATATCGATGATACCCTTTTAAACTATGTACGGAGCCTATGTAAAATATTTTCCTTTGTCAATGGGGAAATGTTTACCTTTCTTTTAAAGCCGTCATGATACTTTCCGGGCTGAGAGGCATCTGCATCAGCCTTACGCCGATTGCATCGTAGACCGCATTGGCAATCACGGCGCCCATCGTGATGATCGCCGGCTCGCCACCGCCCTGGGGAGCCGACTCCTTATTATCAATTATCACCGTTTCCAATTTTGGCAGCCAGGAAAAACGGGGCAGTTCGTAGGTATCAAAATTGAGATCGAAGATCTCGCCGTCCTTGAAACGGATATGTTCCTTCAAGGCATAGCCCAGACCCATGGTCATGCAGCCTTCCATCTGCAGTGTGGCGCCTTCCGGGTTAACGGCCAGACCCATATCCTGTGCGCAAACCAATCGCTTCACCTGAACATGTCCCGTTCTCTTATCAACTTCCACTTCCGCCATGGTAGCCACACAGGTACCCGTATCCTGACCGCAGGCGACACCTATTCCCCGGCCGCTGGGCTGTTTTGCTGGCACCCAGCCGAATTTATCGGCCGCTGCTTTCAGGACCCGCTGCATCTGCGGGTCAGTCAAGTGCAGCAGGCGAAACTCAAGGGGATCGATCCCGGCCATCGCGGCCAGGCTGTCGATATGGCATTCCCGGCCAAAGGTATTGGTGTTGTTGCCCGGCGCCCGCCATTGCCCCGTGCCGAAAGGATGAGGACTGCGTCTTCCTTCACCGCGCATATCATAGGCGATAACGCTGTAATGGGGAATGGCATAAAATTGCCCTCCCCCTCTTTGACCGGCAAAATAGACATGATAATCCCAGAAGCCAATCCGCCCTTTTGCCGTCAATCCCGATTTAATCTTCACAACTGCCGCCGGCCGGAAGGAATCGTAAAAAAATTCTTCCTTTCTGCTCCAGGCCACTTGTACAGGTTTTCCACTGAGTTTCGCCAAGCGCGCCGCTTCCACGGCTTGCCGGTTTCTGGTCTTGCCGCCAAATCCGCCGCCGACAAAAGGCGTTATGACCCTTACATTACCGGAAGGGATACCCAGGGCATTGGCCACCTCATCCCTGGCGAGGAAAGGCGCCTGCGTGGAAGCCCTCACCGTAACCTTGTCCCCCTCCACGTGTGCCAGTGCTACATGCGGTTCCATGGGGGCGTGTGCCACATAGCCGTCAAGATAGGTCTGATCCAGGTTAGTGACCGCCGCTTTCATCCCTTTCTGTAAATCGCCGTCCCTGGCCACTACTTTCCCTTCCGGGGCAACCTTGAGTAAATGGTCAAAGATGTTCTTATCATCGATTCCCGACGCCGTCCGCTCAAAGCGCGCCTTGATTTTCTCAAGGGCCGCGGCGGCCGCATCGGGATGCTTATGCAAGACGGCAATCAAATCGCCATCTTGTATCACCTGCACACCCGGCACCTGCCGAGCGGCAGACAGGTCCAGATCTTTCAGCTTCGCACCGTGAGCAGGTGGCCGCAGAATCTTCGCATAGAGCATGCCAGGAAGTCGAAAATCCATGGCAAATTTCGCCTGTCCGGTGACTTTTTCCTGCGCATCGCGACGCAATGCCGGCTTCCCCATGCTCTTGAAGGCCGAAGGCTTTTTGATTGCCACTGCTCCCAAGAGCTGCCGGACAATCTTTTTCCCCTGGGCCAATTGGGCATAGGAGATTTGCCGCTGTCGGTTGGTTTTGTCAAAAATGACGCCGCGTTCTGTTTCCAAGTCTTTGACAGGTATTTGCAGCCGCTCCGCCGCTAATTCCATTAATACCCTGCGCCCCTTCGCTCCGGCTTCTCGCAGGGGTGGTCCAAAGAAGCGAATCGTCATCGACCCGAATGTCCCTCTATCGTAGGGGCACAGATCGGTATCACCCATAACCATGTCCACTTTTTCCGGCTCTACATCCAGTTCATCGGCCAGCATTAGCGCCAGGGCGGTGACCGCACCCTGGCCCATTTCAATCTTGCCGGTATAGCAACTTATTCGCCCGTCTGCACCGATCTTCAGATAGGCGTTAAAATCATCCGGCAGCCCCTGGGGAGCGCTGCTGGCCTGGCCTTCCCGCGAAAAAATAGCCATATCCCCCAGCGTAAAAAAGAGAAAAATGCCGCCTCCGGCGGCCGTCAGAAATTGCCGGCGGCTGAACTGCATTTTGATGGTCTCATCCAAAAAATCGATATCCAAGAATTCATCAGTTAACATGTTACGACCTCCCCTGCATTTTACCGGCTGCGTCCTGGATGGCCTTGATGATGCGGTTGTGCGCCCCACACCGGCACAGATTAGTATCCATTCCTTTGATGATATCCGACGTGGAGGGCCGAGGATTATTTCGCAACAAGGCATAAGCGGTCAGAATCATGCCCGGTGTGCAGTAGCCACACTGAAGGGCATCGTGCTCCATGAATGACTTTTGCAAGGGGTGGAGCCGCCCCTTCCCGGCTATCCCTTCGATAGTGATGACTTCCTTCCCTTGCACATCCTTCGCCGCTATCTGGCAGGAACGGACGGCTTCCTTATTGATCAGGACCGTGCAGGCACCGCAAAGTCCTTCACCGCAACCGTATTTAGTTCCAGTTAAACCAAGATCGGTGCGCAGCACCCATAAGAGCTTGCGTTCACCATCCACCGTAATGGTGGTCGCCTTTCCATTGAGCGTAAATTTAATCTTTTCATCCATGTCTCGTCTCCTTACTGTCAGGTAAGCGCAAAACGAACCTCGCCCCCATCCTTATAACGATAAATTTTCCCCTCGTTTTCAAGCTTTTCAAGATGCGTAAGAACTACTCCGAGACATCGCGCCAGAACGATAGCGCTTTCAACGGAAGGATAAACGACCTTCATTAAATCCATCATCGTACTGTTTTTTAGAGATATAGCTTTGAATATTTTATTTTCTCTTTCGTAAACGATCGATAACAAGGAATCGGTCAGGTTTGAAAAGGAAGTTATCGGTGGCCCGTGTGCTGGAAATATACGTTTTGCCTTATTAAGATATCCAGCTATTTTATTTATTGAAGACTCATAGGAAGTCAAATCGGAACCAAAGCCATTTAAGCCGCCGGTCAATGTCGAGCTTTTGCTGAGCAGAAAATCACCGGAAAAAAGCAGAGAATTTTCCTCTTCCCATAAACTGATATCCCAGGGACTGTGTCCGGGTGTTGAAATGACCTGGAACTGAAATTTGCCCGTACTGATCAGATCGCCTTCGTGCAAAATGTCATTTATCTCTATTTCGCCGAAGGAAAGATGCCAGAAATATTCTATTACATCAAAATATTTATTCATCACTTCCGGATACAAAAACAAATGCTCCAGAAAAGTGTTTTTCGCAATGGATTTTACCGAGCTTACATACTCTCCATATTGCTCAACCCATTTTTTTGCTTCCCAGTATATACAATGACGAATTCCCTTATAGGCGTCAAGTCCAATACCTCCGCCCATGTGATCGGGGTGTGAATGTGTATAAATAATCCGCGATATGTCTTTAACATCAAAACCCAATTTCTTCAGGGCAAAACAAAGCTTTTCACTTTTACCTTTGCTATAAGGACCGGCGTCGACCAGCATTAACTCCTCGTCGATAATTAGGAATACATTGGCATATGCTTTCTCCTCGCCGGAAGAAAAATATGGAATCCTAAGCATCGCCAGATGGGGATCCAATCTATCTACATATATATCATCAATTTCATTCATAATATCCTAAACATGAGCAGGCAATAGTAATAACATCAAAGAGGAAGTTATATTAAATAAGGCATTTTGTCAGCACCGCGCCGAAGAAGCCATCCATACCGTGGCGTACGGGGCTGGTGCGCACAAATCCGCGTTGATCGCAAAGGTCCAAGTCCGCTAATTCCCGGGCCGGGGTCAGGCAAAATTCCCGGTGGCGGCTCAGGAAGTCGTCGATCACGGCTTCGTTTTCTTCCGGCGTGACCGTGCAGACGCTGTACACAAGGGTTCCGCCCCGTTTCAGACAAATGGCAGCATTGTGCAGGATTTTTTTTTGCAATGCGGCGCAGGAGTTGATATCCCCCGGCCGGAGACGCCATTTTATCTCCGGATTCCTCCGCACCGTTCCCAGGCCCGAACAGGGAGCATCAACCAGCACCCGATCAAAATAATCATACCATGCCCTCCCCATGTCGGCCGCGGCATCACCCAGTTTGGTCTCGACGATCCCGATTCCCAAACGGCCGGCCAGCTCCAGGAGGGAGGCCGTTTTTCCGGCCTTGATGTCCAGAGCCAGGATATCTCCCCTGTTATCCATGATTTCAGCAAGATGCGTTGTTTTAAGGCCATTGCCGGCACAAAAATCGAGGATGCATTCATCGGGACGGGGCGCCAGAAGATGGGCAATCAACTGCGAGGCTTCGTCCTGCATAAGAACTTGGCCCTTTTGATAGGATACCGTTTCACGCAAGGTTGGCCCATGCTTGGCGACGATCAAGCCATCGGGAGAAAAGAGCGTTTCCTTGACCTCCATGCCTTCCTCCCGGAGCTCGCAAGCGGCTTCTTTTCTTGTCATCTTCAGCCGGTTGACCCGGAGCGTCGTGGGGGGGACCTCGTTGTTGGCGGCACAGAGAGCCGCCGTTTCTTCCCTGCCGTAGAGATCGAGCCACCGTTTTACCAGCCAGCGGGGATGGGAATGGACGACGGCGATGTGCTCCAGGGGTTCTTCTTCCAGGCGGGGATAAACCAGCCCTTCCCGCCCGCGGAGAAAATTTCGCAAGATGGCGTTGACCAGACCCGCACCGGAAGGATGGTGAACTTTGGCAAGCTTGACCGCTTCATCGACTACGGCCGAAGCGGGTATCCGGCTGGTATAAAGCAATTGGTACAAACCTGTTCTAAGAATATTTTTCACATAGATGTTGAGGGCCGGAAAATCGCCCCGGTAAAACTTCGCGACAACCCAGTCCAAGTGGCCCTGCATCCTTAACACACCATAGACCAACTCGGTGAGGAGCCGGCGGTCGTGGATATTCGTCAGATCTTGGCGGGAAAGGGAAACATCCAGCAGGGGCTCGGCGAAGGCCCGTGTCAATGCCACCCGGTTGAGGATTGCCACCGCCATCCCGCGCGCCGTCTTTCTAACCGCTTCGGGTGACATTTTAAATTCCCCGCTCAGCTTCCATCCGTGACTCGCCCTCTTATGCCCAGGACAGTGCCGGACCGCACCTGATAGCCCCGGAGAAAATCCTTCAGGGACATTCTTTTTTTATTTTCCAATTGCACATCGATAAGCCGGACCCAGTCGCCTGCCGCTGCCACCCTCAGTTCCGGGCCTTCCCGGACAATCGTGCCAGCCGGCACACCGCTTGTGTCTCCGGTTTCCCTTCGGGCAGCAAGGATTTTCAGCATCTTGCCATCCAGGAAGGTATAAGCCCCGGGCACCGGGGACAGCCCCCGGACGAGATTAACGATCTCCGCCGCTCCCCGTTCCCACCGGATAAGCCCGTCTTCTTTTCTTAGCCGCGGGGCATAGGTGGCCGCGGTACCGTCCTGAGGAAAAGGGCGAGCCTTACCGTTTACCGTCATTTCTATCGCCTGAACCAGCAACTCCGCACCCCGCCGTGCGAGCCGGTCGTGGAGATGATCGCATAACTCATCAGCACCGATGGGGACCCGATCCTGCAGAACAATATCTCCCGCATCCAGTTCTACGGCCATTTTGATAATGGTGACGCCCGTTTCCTTCTCCCCGTTGATAATGGCCCAATTGATCGGCGCCGCCCCCCGGTATTTTGGCAACAAAGAAGGATGAATATTCAGGCAACCCAACAACTGCCGGTCGATGATCTCCCGCGTGAGCAACTGCCCATACGCCGCGAGCACAATCATATCCGGCGCCAGTTCCCGAAAAATTGCCAAAAAACCCTCCTCTTGCAGCCTTTCCGGCTGATAAACAGCCAACCGGTGTTCCATGGCAAAAACCTTCACCGGTGACGGCACCACCGCCAGCCCCCGCCCTCGCGGACGATCGGGCTGCGTAACCACTCCGACCAACGGGTAAGTTTGCTCAATTAAGAGAGCCAGCGCCGGCAGGGCGAATGGGGCGGTCCCCATAAAAAGGATGCGGGGCTTTTTCATAGACACCTCAAACCGATAATCGCGATGAAATAATTGTCACAATTATGAAAGAAAATAAAGCTGATTATGGCCGTAGTTATCATAGCGCTGCAAGCGGAATGATAACCGGGAAAGGAAGTTTGGAACATTGTTCCACATGAGGCTTAACAGACAAAAAAGGTGGACGGCAAAAAACTTTCTTTTTGCCGTCCACCCCTATGAATACTGAAAAAAGGCTCTCTCACCGTTCTTCAGGTTATCTGAACTGAAGGGGGGGCGGCGGGTGGAGAGGAGGGAAGAGAAACCACCCGCCGACTTGTGCAAAAAACAATTCTTAGGACTACATTGCTGATTGAAAGTACTATACTTATCGGATTAGTTTAATAAGAGCAAAACTCGTGCCATTTTAAAAATTTTTCTCTTTGTTAATTACAAACTTTACTTATAAAACAATTTCATAATGTTAGGAGATAAAAAAAATGAAGGGGAATTTGTGAGAAGATAAAATAAAAAAATGTCGGCAAATATTGTGCATAAATCGCACAAGTTATTAGCACCTATTTTCTTAAAATAACTGTTTTAAAAAGGTTATTTGGTAAGTGCGTAAATCGCACATATATGTGTAATTTACGCACATATCAATAAATAATATTTAATTATTCTTTTTTTAATTCCCGGAGAAGTTTAAAACGGGAAATGCCCAAGAGTTTAGCTGCCTTGCTCTTATTACCTTTGCTTTGTTCCAGTGCTTTGGTAATTATCTTTTCTTTCACGTCCCTGTTTATCTTACCCGTTACCGTTTCAAAATCGATTCCTTCCATCGAAAATACCGGTGAGAAATTGTAAAAAGTGAGATGGTTATTCTCCTGCAACGCGCCCATCTTTATTTCCGCGGGCAGACACTCCGGGGTAATGACATTTCCCATGTCCTGGACGATCATGACGCGTTCGATAATGTTCTTCAATTCCCGCACATTGCCCGGCCAGGTATGATGTATGAGGAGCTGCTCGGCTTCCTTGTTGAAGCCGGTGACCTTCTTGCCGAATTTCTTGTTGAATTCCTCTACATAGTAATCAGCCAGGATAAGGATGTCTTCGCTTCTTTCCCGCAAGGCAGGCACAAAGATGGGTACGACGCTGATGCGGTAATATAGATCGTCGCGAAAGGAGCCTTCGGCGACCATGCGGTTCAAGTCGCGGTTCGTGGAAAAAATAAACCTGACATCGACGGGGATGTTTTCCGTACCACCCAAGCGGCGCACATAGCCATCTTCCAGGACCCGCAAAAACTTTGCCTGGAGCGGCATGGTCATTTCGCCGATCTCATCCAAAAGGAGCGTCCCCCCGCTCGCATATTCCAGAAGGCCGATCTTTTTCTTCCGGGCATCCGTAAAGGCGCCGGCCTCGTAACCGAAGAGCTCGCTTTCCAGCAAGGTGCCGGGGATGGCTGCGCAATTGACATCGACAAAGGGTTTGGATCGCCGGTTGCTCTGCTTGTGAATGGCCCGTGCCAGCAATTCCTTGCCCGTTCCGCTTTCACCGCGGATAAGCACGTTGGTATTGTGACCCGCAACTTCTTCCACCATGCGAAAAATATTCAGCATGATTTTTGACCTGCCGAGGATATTATGAAACCCCAGGAGCATGTCCTCCCTTTCCTTGAGTTTATCCACCTCTGTCTTCAGGGATTGGGCCTCCTGAGAGAGTTTGGCGTGCATCATGGCGTTGTCATAGGATACCGCGGAGTTGCTCGCCAGGATATCCAGGATATTTACCTGATCATCGGGGTAGCCACCGGCTTCTTTGGCCAGATAGAGGACGCCCAGCACCTTTTTTTTGATGCGGATGGGCAGCGCAATCTCCGAAGTAAAATTTTCAAAAACCGGCATGGCGGCAGGAAGCGGCGTAGAGGACTGTTTCTTGAGGACCATATTGGTATCCATCGCCTTCCTGATGATGCTTCTATCGATCTTTCCCTGATATTCCGCAAGGGAGCCCGAGAAAAGGTTGCCTTGGTTATTGATGAGGCAGGGTTCGTCTTCCCGGCCGGGCAGATAAAGCAGGGCCTTGTTGACGTGCGTTATGGCCACAGCACTGGTGATCAGGATGCCGGCCAGGCGTTCGCTTTGGACACTGCTGAAGTTCATGGCCGACACGGCCTCATGGAGGATCATCAACTGGCGTATCTTTTCCGCGTCTCTTTCAAAAAGACGGGTATTGTGAATGATAATGCTCATTTGACTGGCAAAGGTAAAAAGCAGATTGATTTCTTCCGGGAAAAATTTTGTTTCCTTCTGACGCCAGGCGGCAATGGTGCCGATCACTTCGTCACCGATCTTGAGAGGGGCGCAAAAAATGGATCCCCGGTTATAGATATTGGCCAACATCCGGTCCGTTTCGGTTACCCGGGAATCCGTGGCCGTATCTTCAATAGCGATCAAATGTCCCGTCTTGATTACCTTGGCGGCCAGGCAATCGAGTTCCTGAACGTCCAGCGGCGTTTCCAGGGACCGCTGCCGCTCTTCAGCACTAAAATTCTTTACCACCTTGGTTTGCAGATAGCGCTTTGATTTATCCAGCAGGCGGATAATCCCCCGTTCAAAGCCGATCGCCTCTACCAGCTCATCGAGGATTTTGGAAAGCACCTCATCGAGATTAGAAGGGGCGGTCAGGAGTTCGCTGATGCGAAAAATGCTTTTGAGCAATCTGTCCTTGTTCAAAAGCGGTGCGGCTTCCCGGAGGTCGCCGTTTTTTATTTGCAGCAATTTGGACATAAACGGTTAAGTTTCCTTTAAGATCATACTAAGCACAGTGGTAAGCTTGATCGTCTCTTCATCGGCCTTTTTGAGCCGTGCGCTCAGTATGCCGGCCAAATTCAGTAAAATACGGTAGCCGAACTCGTAATCCGCTTCCGCCAGGCTCAAGAAATCCTTCCGGTTGATTTCATAAAGCGTGCAATCGGTCAAGGCCCGCACCGTGGCCGTTCGCTTGAATTCCGCTAAAAGGGCAATTTCACCGAAAACAGGATGACGGTCGGCATCGAGCCTGGTAAAGACCTTGCTTTTCTCGGCACTTTCGTCGTCTACGCAATCCAGCGTGAGCCTCCTGATAACCTCCACACTCCCCGCCATGATAATGTACATCCGGTCTCCTTCTTCTCCCTCGCGCATGATAACATCGTTTTCGGAGCAGTGGACCTTGCGGCAGATCTTCAGGACCTGGGCGGTCTGGGCAGCAGAAAAGTTTTTGAAAAGATCGGTCTCCTGAAGGAAAGAGATATCATTTTCCAGTAAATTATCCATGGAACCTCGCTTATTCAGGTCTTCGGGCTTGCGGGCATCACCCGGCAAAGCAGAACCGCAAAATCATTCCCACCGATGACGTATTCGTCTTCCGGATTAACGATGATCCGGGTTTCTTCTTTTTCGTGCAAGAGTTCTCTCTTAGCTTCCTTTAACTTTTCTCTGATGAAGACGTCAATGGCCGAGGAATCATCGGCAAGCAAGTCCTCCAATTTGACGGATTTCTTTTCCTGCAGCAAACCGATCAGGATGGCCTGCTGTTTTTCCCGGTAATACTGGAAGAGTTGGCGGAAGGTGGCGCCCACAAACTGCCGGGGGATTTCCGCACGCCACAGTTTGTTGCCGTCGCCCAATGCCAATATGCTGCTGAAGAGGCGCGGGATACCCGGCGAGTTAACGGCGCTGGCCAAAAGAGAACCCAGATGTTCGCCGCGGACGATGATTTCATCAACATTGGCCCTCTTCAAATGGGGCTTATTTTCGCTGTCCACCAGTTCGGCGATGGTTTTGACGGCCGGCGCCAATGATTTTATCGCCAGCGCGGCCAGCATGGTGCGCTCGTCCAACCGGTCCTTGGCATGCATTCCCGAAGCGTCCGCCATGATCAAGGCAAATTTTGCTCTGGTTATGTTGGCGCGCAACAGCACGTCTTCGTGGACATAATTGCCCCGCAGGAACTTAAGTTTGTACTTGGCATACTTAAGCTTGAGGGAATCCACCGCGTCGATGGAAAGCTCGTTAATCAGGACAATGGTCCGGCCCTTGACGGCGCCATAGGTGGTCAAACCTTCCAGAACCTCTTCGGTATGCTGGTTCCAGCCGCAAATAACGATATGATCCTTTTCCATGATGGTTTCCAAACCCTTTCCCTCCTTTATCTTTCTTTCCACAAACAGGGAGGCAATAGTGGCCGTCAGCAAGGACATAAGACCGACACCGGAACAGATCAAAATTATCGCCACGACCCTGCCGCCCAGCGTGACGGGGAACTTATCACCGTAGCCGACGGTGGTCATCGTGACAACAGCCCACCAAATGCCGTCCCATAAGGAATCGATATTGGAATCGATCCGGTTGTATTCAAAATAAAAAACACCGAAGGCGCTGAGGAGGATAACGCAAAGGGTGACGATCAGCACCTGGGCAATGTGAGCCCGGCACAACCTGGAGAAATATTCAAATAATTTCCATATAACAGCCATTGGCAGATCGCTCGGTAAAGTCGCCCCTTCGCTACGGACTCATAAGAAATCTAAAAAGGCATTTTTCGAGACGTGTTAAGATTAAAATTTTAACATAAAACTTAACACTCAATACTCAAAACTTGATGAATTCGATTTTACGAATTCATCAAGGATGATCATAGGCGGAAAAGAGCATACTGAATACCGCCCGTCCCTGCGTTGCCGAACGCAGATCCGTGGAATAGCCGAACATTGCCTTTAAGGGTACCTTGGCCCTTATTTCACTGATGGGACCACGGGGCGTAATCGCCTGAATTTCACCCCGGCGGGCGTTGATATCGCCTATTACCTCGCCCATGAATTCCGCAGGGGTAATGATGTCTACCATCATGATCGGTTCAAGTAAGACGGGCGCCGCCTGCTGAAAGGCTTCTTTTAGGGCCGTGGCGGCCGCAACCTTGTAAGCCAGAGGTGATGATTCTCCCTCCCGGAAAGAACCGCCTTTAACGATGACTTTCATATCAACGACGGGGTAACCGCCCAGAACACCGCTTTGCAGGGCCTCCTGGATACCCTCGGCGATGGCAGGCTCGTATTCCGGTGGGAAAGGAGGCACCGACCTATCGGTCTGCCAAATAATTTCGTTGCCCTGTCCCCGTTCCGCGGGTTTAATCCTGATCCGCACATGGCCGAAATGCTTTTTGTCCCCAAGCTCCTTCTCGAAGACATTTTCCACTTCCGCCGGCTTCCGGATGGCTTCCCGATAGACCACGCGCGGCTGACCAACGTTGACGTGGGTATTGAATTCCCGGTTCAGACGATCGACGATAATGTCCAGGTGAAGTTCTCCCATGCCGGAGATTACCGTTTGGGCGGTTTCATCATCATACCTGACCTTTAAGGTCGGGTCTTCTTCCATCAGCTTGGCCAGGGCAGGCAATAATTTTTCCTGATCCGCCGTCGTCTTGGCCTCGATTGCCTGGCTGATAACCGGTTCATAAAATTCGATGGGTTCCAAAAGGATCGGATGGGCCTCAGCAGAAATGGTATCGCCGGTAGTGGTCTCCTTCAGACCCACCACGGCCACAATCTCACCTGCCCCGGCCTGCTCGATCCTCTCCCGCTTATTGGCGTGCATCTTGAGAAGGCGGGCAATCTTTTCCTTCTTTCCCTTCGTGGCATTATAGACGTCGCCCCCTGCCGTCAGCCGTCCCGAATAGATACGCAGATAGGTAAGCTTCCGGCCTTCATCCTGCATGATTTTGAAGGCCAGGGCCGCCAGGGGTTCCTTTTCGCTGCTGGGGCGCGCTTCCACCTTTTTGGTCAAGGGATTGATCCCCGTAACGGGCGGCACATCCAGCGGCGAGGGGAGATAATCCACCACCCCATCCAGAACGGGCTGGATGCCCTTGTTTCTTAAAGCAGCGCCGCACATAACGGGCACCACTTTCAGGCTCAGAGTGGCCTGCCGCAGGGAAGCCTTTATCTCACTTGCCGAGATGTCCTGACCGTTCAGGTATTTTTCCGCCAGTTCATCGTCTATTTCGGCCAGGGTTTCCACTATCTTTTCCCGGTGTTCCCGGCTCGTCGCCAGTTCCTCCTGGGGAATGTCGCTAAGATGATAGGACAATCCCTGGGTGCCTTCTTCCCAGGTAATCAATTTCTGTCCGATCAGATCAATGACGCCGGCAAATCGCTCTTCTTCACCCAGCGGGAGTTGGATAGCCAGCGGGAGAGAATTGAATCTCTCTTTCATCATCAAGATTGCGCCCCAATAATTGGCCCCCACACGATCCATCTTGTTGATGAAAGCGATCTTCGGCACCCGGTATTTATCCGCTTGATGCCAGACCGTTTCCGACTGGGGTTCCACGCCCGCGACGGCATCGAATACCACCACGGCCCCATCCAGGACGCGGAGGCTGCGCTCCACCTCGATAGTGAAATCCACATGGCCGGGCGTATCGATGATATGTATCTCGTAATCCTCCCAGTTACAGGTGGTCACCGCAGAAGTGATGGTTATCCCCCGTTCCTGTTCCTGAGGCATCCAATCCATCACCGCAGCACCGTCATGCACCTCCCCCATTTTGTACGATTTCCCCGTGTAAAAGAGGATCCTCTCCGTCACCGTCGTCTTGCCCGCATCGATATGGGCAACGATGCCGATATTTCTCGTCAGGGAGAGTTTTGATTTTTGCGCCATAAACCACCTTGGGGAGAATTTTGACGGAGAGGGTAAACCGCCGGTCTTCACCTGGCGCTGGACACCAGTAGTTCCTTATTGGCCGTAAAGGGATGCCGCGTATCGATATGCCCCCCGAGGGAGGGCAGTTCCTTGCCGTCCACCAGCAGCACAACTTCTTTCAGGCTGGGAATATTGGCCGTCAGGGTATTGGTCAGGGAATAAATCGTGGCCATTTCACTGGCGCTTCCCCCGGGATGTTCCCTGACCAGATTCTTGCTGAAACTGACATAAACCCGCCCGCCGGCGATTTTTACATTTTGCAGCTCCGTTTTCGCCGGAAAGGTATTGACCAGTTTATTCTTGGACCCCTCCAATAAGGCCTTGACCAATTCCCGAACCTGCCCGGCACTATCTAGGTCTTTCGGGATCTGCCTTTTTTCCGGTACCAGGAAACGTTCGTTGGCGTCAGAAAAAAAGAGCGTCGCCACCCACCTTTCTCTTTTTGCCGCGCCTCCGCTCCCCGTTACCGGAGGATAGAGGGAATCGAAAAGGGTAACAAACAAAAAAACCAAAGAACCGAAAACGGTCATCGTGATGAGGGCCAGGATGAGCAGCCGGGTGCTCTTTTTTTTCTTCTTCGATTTTATCTCCGTGGAACGTCGTTGCTTTTTTGTGGCCATATTATTTTTTATTCCTGCCGTTAATCCACCAATCGCTCTTATCCTTAAACCACCATTCCGAGGAATCCGTCGCCAGGATTGCCTCGGCCAGTTTTTTCGCCGTCTCCGTATTGAGCCGTTTCAGGGCGTAGGCGATCCATTCCGGACTGTATTTGTTGCCCAGATCACCGCACTCCTTCAACTGGAGAATCAGTGCCAACTGGTCGGCATCATGGGCCAGGAGGGCGGCGCGCGTCTTCTTTTCATTGAATTCGTCGACGATCCCCTCCATTTCGTCGCCAAAGAACAGGGTTTCTGCCAGGTCTTTGACCGCCTTCGTCTCATCCACGGTAACGTATTTCTTGTTCACGTAATTCATATCGCCGGTTCTCGTTTCCGACAGGTCATGGAGAAGACACATCTTCAGCACCCGCAATTCATCGGCGCCGCCCTCTAACTTACACAAGGCATAGCCGATGAAGGAGGTCATGGAAATATGTTCGGCGACCGACTCGCGCCCGGATCCGAGAAACTGGTAACCGGTCCGGGGCGTCTTCTTCAGCATGCCGACTTCAAAAAGAAAATTAGCAATATCTTTCATGGTTTTTTTAGCGTATTAATCCTGTTACCCATCATGTCGGAGACCCGCTTAATTTGCTGCTGGAGCGCGGAAATCCCCTCCGGTTTCAAGGTCAACAACTTGTCTATTTGCTCCTTCCAGTATTCCAGCGCTTCTCTTTCATTCTCTTTCACTTTTTTGGCAAATTGCGCCTGGAATTCTTTTACCAGGGTGGATTGATCATTTGGCATCTGGCCCTCCTCTTCCCGGCGCGCGGGGCAATTATTGCCCGACGTTTTCACCCCCGGAGCCGGCAAATCGGGCGCATTATATCATTAAAGATTGAATTAGCAACCGGTAAGTCAGCATCCGAATTGAATCATAATAAATGTTACCCAAAGGGTGATTAAAAAGGGTTCGTTGACTCACCATCGGGTGTAACCGAGCGCCTGGATGGGATATTGTACTTGACGGGAATCGGGGAAGTCTTATACAAGATACCCCTAATCTGGGAAATACGGGGAATCATGCAAGAAAAATCAGCTTTGCGCCGGCCCTATGCATGGGTGCCTTCCCTATATGTAGCGGAAGGCATCCCTTACATTATTGCCATGACGGTTTCCGTCGTCCTCTATAAGCGGCTGGGTATCTCCAATCGGGACATTGCTCTCTACACGAGCTGGCTTTACCTGCCCTGGGTAATCAAGCCGCTCTGGAGTCCCTTCGTGGATATGTATCGCACCAAGAGAACGTGGGTCGTGGCCATGCAACTTTCGCTCAGTCTCTCCTTTTTTGCCATCGCCCTCTCCATTCCCGGGGCGCTATTTTTTCCCTGCACTTTGTTTTTCTTCTGGATCATGGCCTTTAGCTCCTCTACCCATGATATCGCCGCGGACGGTTTTTACATGCTGGGCTTACAGGAAGATGAACAGGCGGCTTACGTGGGGGTGCGGACAACTTTCTACCGTATCGCCACAATCGCCGCCAAGGGTGGATTGGTGATCCTGGCCGGCTGGCTGGAGATGCGGGGTCTGCCTGTCGCCTCAGCCTGGTCGCTCGCCTTTTTCTTCCTGGGGGGAATTTTTACCCTCCTCTTTCTCTATCATTTTTTCATCCTGCCCTACCCCATACTCGATCGCCCCGCGCCGGTGTCATCACCCGAGCACCGGGCCACCGAATTCTTCCGTATCCTGATCCTGTTCTTCAAAAAAAAGGACATTACCGCCCTGCTCGCCTTTTTTCTTTTCTACCGTTTCGCCGAGGCGCAGCTGGTAAAAATGGTGGCCCCCTTCCTCCTTGATCCCCCGGCGAAAGGCGGTCTGGGCCTGACGACCGGGGAAGTGGGTTTAGTTTACGGCACCGTAGGCGTCATCGCCCTGATGGCTGGCGGCCTTGCGGGAGGGTGGGCGGTCTATAAACGGGGCCTGAAATACTGGCTCTGGATCATGGCCTGTGCCATGCACCTGCCGGACCTCGTCTTCGTTTACCTGGCCTATGCCTTGCCCCGCAATCTGCTCGTCATCAATCTCGCCGTCGCGATCGAGCAGTTCGGCTACGGCTTTGGCTTTACCGCCTTCACGATGGTGATGATCCAGGCGGCGGAAGGAGAATACAAGACCGTCCATTATGCCATCGGCACCGGTATCATGGCACTGGGCATGATGCTGCCCGCCATGAGCAGCGGCTGGCTGCAGGAACAACTGGGTTATCGGCACTTCTTCCTCTGGGTGATCCTTTCCACAATTCCCGGTTTTATTGTCACGGCCCTGATCAAGGTCGATCCGAAGTTCGGCAAGAAGGTAACATGAAGACGGCACCGATCAAGACCGCCTTTATCCTGGGTGCCGGCCTGGGCACGCGACTGGCTCCCCTGACGGATATCCGTCCCAAACCGCTGTTGCCAGTAGGCGGGCGGCCGCTGATCACCTATGCCATGGAACATCTCCTGACAGTTGGTGTTAAGCGCTTCATCGTCAATACCCATCATCTGGCCCACGTTTACCGGGAGGTTTTTGCCAAAAGCGAGTGGCTGGGAACGCCAATCGTGTTTTGTCATGAGCCCGTTCTGCTCGACACCGCGGGCGGCTTAAAAAATATCGAGCCCCTCCTGACCGAGGATGAGGAAATTCTCGTTTATAACGGTGACGTAGTCAGCGATCTTCCCCTGGCGGAGCTTGTTGCCGCGCACCGTAGCGGAGGAAGGGAAGCCACCCTGGCACTGCGCAGCAGTGGATCTCCTCTTAATGTAACTCTCAATGAACAGGGCGAAATCTGCGATTTTCGCGGTTTGCTGGGCGAATATGGTAAGAATTGTCTTTTTGCGGGCATCTATGTGGTACGAAAAAGTTTTCTCGACCGCCTGGCGCCGGGGCGGAAGGAATCGGTGATTAATGTCTTCCTCGACATGATTAAACAAACACCCGGCTCGTTGGGTGGAATTATTATCGGTGCGGGCATGTGGCATGACGCCGGCTCGCCTGAGGAATACGAAAGGTTAGATAAGATGCTGACCGAGAAAAAAGGGAAGCCTCGTGATTGACATCATGACCGAGATTGGCACTACCGTGAGGAAAGTGCTGAAACTGACAGACGCTCACCCCTTGGAGATCATCCCCATTGTCCGGGGCGGGTCCGTTCGGTCTTTTTACCGGGTCCGCTACGGCAACCAGGCCACCGTAATCTTTGTATCATATAGCCGGGAGCGTCAGGAAAACACCTATTATGCTTCCCAAACCGCATTTTTGCACCGTCTCGGCGTGGCTGCCCCGGAGATATTTTATCATGATGGCCGGCGGGGCTTTATCCTGATGGAAGACCTGGGTGAGCGGGATCTTTGGTTTTACCGGCGGGAAGCCTGGGGAAAACGCCGGGGATATTATTTTCGGACCCTGGATATGATCCGCAAACTCCACGTGTTGGGTCCGGGAGACCCCAAAGTGGCCGATGTTCCCCTGATGGAGGCCTTTGACCAGGAGTTGTATCGGTGGGAACGCAGCTATTTCCTGGAACACTTCGTGGGTACCATCTGCGGCCTTGAACCGGGCAGAGACGAGGGGGACGACTTGGAAGAAGAACTGGCCTTACTGGCAGCAAGGCTGGCCGGTATGCGGCCTTGCCTGCTCCACCGCGATTTGCAGTCCCAAAATGTCATGATCCGGGAGGACGAACCGGTGCTGATTGATTATCAGGGGATGCGTTACGGCAACCCCTGTTACGACCTGGGATCGCTTCTCTATGATCCCTACGTTGATTTTGCCGGGGAGGAACGCGAGGAATTACTTCGGCACTACTACGACGGTCTTCCCGTTGCCGCTTACAGCCGGGATTTCTTTTGGGAAATGTTTCGCCTGGCCTCCGTCCAGAGGCTCATGCAGGCCCTGGGCGCCTACGGATTCTTAGGTCAAAAACGAAATCTCCCGGAATTCCTGACTTACATCCCAGCCGGCCTGGACCGCCTCCTTACAATCACGGACGATGAACCGCAATTCTCCCGGCTCCGAGAACTAGCCCTCCGTTGCCGGGACGTCCTTGGGGGTCAAAAAAAAGACTTATAGCTTCAGGATAAGGGAGTAAAGTTCTTTCGTATCGATGGCCCGCAATTGCAGCCTCAGTTCTTTGCCTTTTTTGGCCTCGCCGGGGAAAAAGATGAAACCATGAGCCAATTCCTTGGGTTTGATGGCCCTTCTTTCCAGGGACCTGGTCTTCAGGTCCTCCCCGATCTTCGTCTGCACATCCTGATTGTCCAAGCCCTGCGCTCCCCCTATGGTGAGGCCCGCCGCTCCCCCCAGAACGGCGCCTTTTCCGGCGGCTGCCCCCACGTTTTGACCGGAGACGATCCCAATCGCGGCACCGATAACGCCGCCGGCCAGCCCGGCCAACGCTCCGTATTTGGCGCCCTCGGGCATCACCTGACCCAACTCCGTTTTTTTGGCTAGCCGGTCATAGGCAAGTTTCTGATCAAGGATATTCCATACCTGGTCGGACTCGTCGACCATGAATGTCTGGGACGGTACGATCTCCAGGGGATGGTTACCTCTGTTATCGAACATGACCTGGACAGGAAGAATGCCCGCCCCCTTGATATCAAAACCGAAAGCCGCGCTTGCCTCGTCCTTGCTGTCAAAGGACCGGGCGGCGATAATCGTATCGGCCGCTTGCACGGCATTGGGAAGCGAGGAGGGCAACTTAAAAGGGACGACCTGTCTTTCATACTTGGTGCAGGCCGCAAGTGCCATCACCAAAAGGAAGAACACTGTTAAACTCAGGCAGAACTTATGCTTCATACCATTTCTCCTTTTCACACAGGGGATGAATCTTTTGCCTAAGTATATTAAGAAGGCTTACGAATGTCAATGGAGGCGTTGCCGCCGGAAAAAACATCGGTCTTGCCGGTATGAGCCCCTAAAATTTTTTAAGGATGTTCTTCATCTTGTCAATGGTGGGCCTGTAATCCCGGTGTCCGAAAATCGCCTGGCCGGCAACAAAAATGTCGGCGCCGGCTTCCGCCAGCGCGGCGATGTTGTCCAGAGATACCCCTCCGTCTACCTCGATTAAAACATGGGGCGCCGTGGCGTTGATCAACTCCCTGGCCTTGCGGATCTTGGGAAGCATGGCGTCTATGAATTTTTGCCCGCCGAAGCCCGGATTTACGGTCATAATGAGGAGATGATCCAGCATGGGGAGGACTTCTTCCACATGCGCAAGCGGCGTAGCTGGGTTCAGGGAAACGCCCGCCCGGACGTCCAGCTCTCTGATCATGGAGATACTGCGGTGGAGGTGGTGCGTGGCTTCCACATGGACAGTAAGCATTTCACAGCCCGCCTTGGCAAAGGTCTCCAGAAAACAATCGGCGTTTTCAATCATCAGATGTACGTCAAAGGGAAGCTTCGTCGTTTTCCGCAGCGCCGCAACGACCGCGGGACCGATCGTAATGTTGGGAACAAAATGCCCGTCCATGACATCGATGTGGATCATGTCGGCACCCGCCTTCTCTACGGCGGCGATCTCCTCGGCCAGACGGCCGAAATCAGCGGAAAGAATAGAGGGGGCAATCTTTTTCATGGCGTTCCTTTCGCATCTCCAAATTATGAACATTCCTACATTATTCCAAACCGCCTGTCAATAATCTATCTCAAGCGGCCCCCCCTGTTTTGCTTGCGCTAATCCCCTCCGGCGTGCTAGGAAAGTCACCCGCAACGTATCGAGCCCCTCGCTCCGCCGGGGATTAAATAGGGTGGGACTCGAAAATAAGGGGTAACCTCTGGTTTCCCTCCATCAGGCCTTAGCTCCATTTGGTCCTCTGAGTCCGCGGGGAAATGACAAGATAGCGGGGACAGACCACGGTTTTACTGGGAGCAGGAAATGCTTTTGCTATATAATATATTGTTATGGATCGCCGCAGTTTTTATGATTCCCTGGTATGCAGCCAAGATGATGGCAACGGGAAAATACAGAAAGGGATTCCGCCAGCGCCTTGGTTCCCTGCCGCCTAGGACCCTCGCGGGCAGGACGGGCCGTCCCCGCGTGTGGGTGCACGCCGTATCGGTTGGGGAAGTTACGGCCGCCGCTCCCGTCATCGCGGCGCTCAGGAAACGCTGGCCCAAGGCCCCGCTTGTCCTTTCCACGACTACCGGCACGGGCCAGGAAATGGCCCGCCGGATTATTCCCGACGCCGACGCCTTCATTTATTATCCCCTCGATATCCCCTTCGCCGTCCACAGGGCAATAGATGCAATTAAGCCGGATGTTTTCGTGCTTACGGAGACTGAATTGTGGCCGAATTTTATCAACTACTGCCGGATGCGTGGTGTGAAAGTTATTATGGCCAATGGTCGTCTTTCCCCCCGTTCATTCGGCCGCTATGCCCGCACTCGTTTCTTCTGGAGGGGCATCCTCGCGGCTTTTGCGGGAATCGGTGTGATTTCCGAACTTGATGCCGAACGTTTCCATCGACTGGGGGCGCCCTGGGAAATTTTGAAGGTCTGTGGCAATGCCAAATACGACAGCTTGGCCGCTCAATGTTCCGCCGCACTGCTCCAGGAGACAAGGAACCGCCTGAACATCGCGGCAGGCGAGCCGGTCTTGGTCGCCGGCAGCACCCATGACGGGGAAGAAGCCATTATCCTCCATGTCTATAAGAAGCTGCTTCTGGCCCATCCCGGTTGCAAACTGATAATCGTGCCGCGCCACGTCGAGCGGGCGGCGGCTGTCCTTTCCCTGATCAGGGAGGCCGGGTTTGCAGATGTCATCGCAATGACAGAGATAACCGGCGGACGGCAGCGCCGTGGTGAACGGATCGTTATCGTGGACGTCATCGGCGAGCTTTTCAAGGTCTATGGCCTGGCGACAGTGATTTTCTGCGGGGGCAGCCTGGTACCGAAGGGTGGACAGAATATCCTGGAGGCAGCGGCTTGGGGCAAGGTAGTCTTTTACGGTCCCCACATGGACGATTTCCGGGAGGAAAGAACCCTTCTTGAGGCCGTGGGCGCCGGGATTACCGTGCACGACGGTGCCGAGCTGGCCGAAGGCATCCTCGCGATGTGGGCCGATCCCGCAGCCATGGCCGGCTGGGGCGAAGAAGGACGCCGGGTAGTGGCCGCAAACAGCGGTGCAGCCAACTGCTATGCCGAAATGATCGCCAACCTTCTGACTGCCAATAAAATGGACAGCAGACATTAGATATGATAGGAGACCGGCAAAAATCAAGCTTGTGTCCGGAGGTAGGTTAATTGATCGAATTTTTTAAGATGAGCGGCAGCGGCAATGATTTCATCCTCATCGACAACCGGGATGGTGCGCTCGCGGTAAATGATATCACTGAATTTGTAAAGGCGCTCTGCACAAGGAAAGGCTCGGTCGGCGCCGATGGCCTCATCATCATCGAAAATTCACCCCGCGTTGATTTCCGGTGGCGTTTTTTTAATGCCGACGGCAGCGAGGTGGACATGTGCGGCAATGGTGGCCGCTGCGCCGCCCGCTTCGCCTTCCTCAAAAAAATCGCCCCGGCGCGGATGTCCTTTGAAACGGGGGCGGGCATCATCGATGCCACGGTGAAGGAAGACACGGTGAAACTCCGCCTGACAGACCCCGGCAGACCGTCTCTGGACTACGAGCTGCAAACGGAGGAGGGCGCGCTAATTGTAAGCAGCATCAATACCGGCGTCCCCCATGCAGTGCACTTCACGGACAACCTGGAACCATACCCGGTATTCCGGCTGGGCCGGCTGATCCGTTACCATGAACATTACCAGCCGGCAGGCACGAACGCCAATTTTGTCCAGGTAGTGGATGGACATACCATCAAGGTGCGCACCTACGAAAGAGGGGTCGAAGATGAGACCCTGGCCTGCGGCACCGGTTCCGTGGCCGGCGCGCTGATCGCGGATCAAAAAGGCTTGGTGTCTTCCCCGGTGACGGTGCTGGTGCAAAGCGGTGAGAAACTGAAAATCTATTTTGACCGGGGTTCCGCGGGCTATGTCAATGTTTATCTGGAAGGCGGCGCCAAGGTGGTTTACCAGGGGGCTCTCTGGGAAGAAGCCTTCCAGTAACAAGACGAAGAAGCTATGGAGGAGCTATGTTGCAGATCGCGGAACGTTTGACAAACATCCCGCCTTACCTTTTTATGGAATTGCGGAAAAAAATTGCCAAGGCCAAAGCCGAGGGCGTCGATGTCATTAGCCTGGCCATCGGCGATCCCGTGGAACCAACGCCGGAGGGGATCATCGATGAACTTTGCCTCCGGGCGCGGGATCCGGAAAATCACCGCTATCCCACAGACGAAGAAAAAGGCATGCTTGCCTACCGGCAGGAGATTGCGCGCTGGTATCAGAACCGCTATGGCGTGAACCTGAATGCCGCCGATGAGATTCTGGGTCTGATCGGTTCTAAGGAGGGATGCCACCACTTTATCCTGGCCCGGGTCAATCCCGGCGAGGTAGTGCTGATGACCGACCCCGGCTATCCCGCCTACCGTTCCAGCATCCTGATGGGCGGCGGCATTCCCTACAATATGCCGATCCTGGCAAAAAACAACTACCTGCCACTTTATGAAGATATCCCTGCCGACGTACTTGTCCGGGCCAGGGCAATGTTTCTCAATTATCCTAACAACCCCACCGGTGCCTGCGCAACCAGAGAATTTTTCGAGAAGACCGTGGCTTTTGCCCGGACCCACAACATTGCCGTCTGTTACGATAATCCTTACAGCGAGATCCTCTTCGACGGTCAGGAGCGATTGAGCTTCATGATGGCGCCGGGCGCCAAAGAGGTGGGGGTGGAATTGAATTCCCTTTCCAAACCCTACAATATGACCGGATGGCGCATCGGCATGGCTGTGGGCAATCCCGTACTTATCGCCGCCATGAGCAAGGTAAAGGAAAACACCGATTCCGGCATTTTTAACCCCATCCAGTATGCCGCGATCCGCGCCCTGAAAGAAGAGGGGGGAAATATCGAAAACATGCTCGCCATCTATGCCCGGCGCCGTGAGCGGGTTTTGGCCATGCTAAGAAAAATCGGCATCACTTTCGAGGTGCCGAAAGGGACCTTTTATCTCTGGGTGCCAACGCCTGCCGGGCTTACTTCTCTCGAATTCACCAACCGGCTTTTTGAGAAAACGGCCGTCGTCGTCGCGGCGGGCACCGCTTACGGTCAATACGGCGAGGGTTATATCCGCATCTCGCTGACCGTACCGGACCAGCGCCTGGAAGAGGCCATATTCCGGATCGAAAAGGAATTTGCCAAATAGGTCCGACTTCTTTTTAATTGCAACAATCTACCGCCCGAAGACCTCGTAGAGCAGGGGCATCAGCTTGGCACGTGCATCGCGGCGGGCTTGCAGACCATAGGTTTTGATAGCTCCGGGTTGAGGCACTCTCCAAGGTGCCGCGTGGTCCGTCGGAACATCGATACGGGCACTGATATAACCCGTGGCACGCACAAAGCTTGTTTGGCCTTCTTTGGAGAGGAGCCAGTTCACGTACAGTTTTGCCGCATTGGGATGAGGCGCACGATTGAAGACGGCGAGGCCGCCGGCGGCCGGGCTAATATCGGTGCCTTCACGAAGTTGGCGCGGATCGACGATGGCCAGCGGGACACCCTGCTTTATCCGCTCCTCGACGACAGCGTCGGAGAGACCAATCGCCAGGGGAAATTTGCCAAGCCCCACGGCATCAGCTTGTTGAGAGCGGTCCTTGATCATAGTCAGCTTCTGATTCGCCAACGCCCGGATGAATTTCGGTCCGAGCTGAGGGTGCACAGAAAAAAATTCAAACGTTGCTTGCCCAGGCCCGGAACTGCGCGGATCGTCAGTGACGATCTTGCCCGTCCATTTGGGATCGAGCAGATCATTGTAAGACTTGAAAGCCTTGGGGTCGGTGAGCTTTGTGTTTACAAAAAGGATACCGCGATGGAAAGGAGTCATGATAATTATCATGTGAGCTGGGTCCACAAATTCAATGGCCCCTCCCCTCCAGTTCTTACGGTTTGTCACTTCCGGAAGCATCAGGAATGGCTCGATAGGCTCCAATACGTTTAGGGGCAGGAAGATATCCTCCAATGCGCCTGCAACCACAACGTCGCGCAGATATTTTCCCGCCTGGCGCTCGGTGGTGACCCGTGCGGCCATCACGCTCACAGGGTCGGGAAGATATTCTATTTCGATGCCGTACTTTTGCTGAAAGGGCAGCGTGAGCGAATCTTTGCGGTCGGACCCCACGGGGCCTATCATCACGAGCTTGCCTTCCTGCTTGGCTTTGGCAACGAGCGTTGCCCACTCATCCTGCGCTGCGGCTCGTACGTTAGTAGGCTGATAAAGTTGAAACGCAAACAGCCACAGCAAGAGTGGTAATAAAACAACCCCTTTCATCTTCATATTCATATACCCTCCTGAAACATTAAAGTATTTTCCCCGCAAAAATCTACCAGCTCCCTTCAAAACCTCGTGAGATCCTGAAGAGACATTGCTGCGTTTATCTTGCTTGATACGCTTCTTTTCTTGGATTTCACTCCTTACCTGCCCAATAACTCTACCATCAAGTTGTGGAGAGTATTTTTCAATTCCAGGGCCGGTTTCGTGTAACTCTTGATCGCTCCGGGTTGCGGCACCCGCCAGGCGGGCACGTGATCCGTCGGCACGTCCAGGCGAGCGCTAACGTAGCCATTGGCGCGGGCAAAGAGCGTTTGGCCTTCTTTCGACAACAGCCAATTGATGTAGACCTTGGCCGCATTGGGATGGGGTGCGCGGTTAAACAACGCGAGGTCGCCATTTGCCGGGCTCACGTCGCTTCCCTCCTTGAGTTGCCTGGGGTCTACGACACCAATCGGCACCCCTAGTTTTGCCCTTTCAATCGCGATAAAGTCCGCTGTACCGATAAGCAAAAGATACTTGCCTTGCGCAACAACGTCCACCTCCTGCGCATAGTCCGCCGATATAGTCAACTGTTGCTTGGCCAGCGCGCGAATGAAATCCTGGCCCAGCTCCGGATGCAGCAAAAAGAATGTGAAAGTCGCCTGCCCAGGCCCCGACGACTTGCGCGGATCGTCCACCACCATTTTTCCTTTCCACTTGGGATCGAGCAGTTCTTTGTACGAATTGAACTCTTTCGGATTGACGAGCTTGGTATTGTAGAAAATAGTACCTCTCTGGAAGGGAGTCATCACCATAACCGTTTTGCCGGGATCAAGAAATTCAATCGCTCCGCCGCGCCATGTTTTGGGATTTTTGACATCTGCTGCCATCAAGGCCGGCTCCAAGGGATCGAACGCTCCCAGAGGAATCACTAATTCCGGAGCGCCATGGATAAAAACGTCCCAGAGAAACTGTCCTGCCTTCCGTTCAGCAGCGACGCGGGGAGTAAACTCACGAGTATTGCTACCATCGTACTCTACCTGGATCCCGGGATACTTCTTCTGAAACCCCGCCGTAAGGGCGTCCCGCACGTCTGCCCCAGCCGGTCCTGAGACCACAACCTTGCCCTCCTTCTTAGCGGCTGCGAGAGTGCTTTCCCATTCCGCCGCATTAGGAGCAGACGCGGCAAAAGCCAGAGCGCTAAAATTAAGCACGGTGACGATTGCGGCTAGGACAACTGTCAACCCCCAAACTTTGCCTTTTTCCTTGGCCGCCTCCCCGACACGGTTGCTTGTCCCTTTAGCTACTTTCTTTTTGCCGACAACTTTTACAACCTCAATAATCAAATCCTCTTTGTTCATCCTTTTCCCCCTTAAGTTTTTATTACTGCCAATGCAAAGGCGCATTCTAAGATTATTTGAGTAATAAGATAGCTTGCATCTATGCGACATGTCTTTGTTTGTCAATACTTTTAATGATTTCTTAAATTGATCTGTAAACCCTACTTACCAATAGGGGGTGACGATATTACCGCAAGGTGAATACCGGAATTTCCGGTGTGTTGCTGGTTCGCATCGGCGGGCCCCAGGAGCCGACCCCGTTGGTGGTATAAATTTGGAAATTCCCTATGGCATGCAAACCGTAGTGGTATTTCCCGTAAATCAGCCGGGTAAAATATCCGAAGGGCCAGATCTGCCCCTTATGCGTGTGGCCGGAAAGCTGGAGATTGATCCCGGCAGCCCTGGCCTGGTCCAGATTCACGGGGGCATGGTACATTAAGATGCTGGGCTTGGTCTTATCAAAGTCCGCCAAACCCGTGATCAGGGCCGTGGCATTGGCTAATTTTCCCATCGCACCGCCAGACGTCCTCCGGACCGGATAACTGAGACCGACGATCTGCAAACCCTCTAAGTTGACCGCTTCGTTGTCCAAAATTCTTATATGGGTTTGCCTAACCACGGCAAGAGCCCTATCCAGGCCAAGGTAGGTTTCGTGGTTTCCCGTTATGAAGAAGACACCCCGGGCGGTCCTGAGGCCCTTTAACGGTGCTATCAAAGCATCCAAGTCTCCATCCATGCCGTCAAAGAGGTCGCCCGTAATCAGGATCAGTTCGGGATGCAGGGCGTTTACCTGACTCACGAGGCGCTGTAGAAAGCCCCGTCCGTAAATATGCCCTAAATGTACGTCGGAAAGCTGAACGATTGTTTTTCCTTTCCAGGAAGAAGGCAGGTTTCTTATCGTCACATCCATGTCTTTGATTTGCAGAAAACGGGCATTCCAAAAACCATAAGCGGAAAAGATAAGCGCTAAAATAACGACGGCAAGGCTAAGACAAGGTATTTGCAAATCCAGCTTGGCCACGCCCGCCAGCCCGATCAAAAGGCGGAGCAAACAGACCGCCAGGATTAAATTAATGGCCAGCGCCAGCCAGGAAGCCGTGCCGATATAAAATAATCTTGCCGCCAGGCTGTGGCTTGTATGGGCAACAGCCGAGGCAATGATAAATCCGGTAGACAAGAGGAAAAGAAGCACAAAGAGGGCATTTCTGAGCGGAGGCCTGGCAATGCCGAACAACCCCACGAATGATCGGTATAAGAAATAATGGCCGCCATATAAAATAACGAGCCCCGTTAAAATGAAGAAGGAAAATCGAAGAATTGTCACGAGTACCTGCCGCCGTCCCATGCCGTCGCGAATTAACTTTTACTAATGTCCTGGTTGATAATAAGCAACTTTTTATACTTTTTCAAGGTGTTACGGTTTTTGCCCCCCCAAGATCCGGCACAGGATCTTGCTCCCCCTGATTGCGATAACGTGAGATGGCCTCGTTATGAGTCGCATAGTTTGTGGAGAAGGAGTGGGTACCATCGTTTTTGGAAACGAAATAGAGAAAATCGACCTTCGCCGGGCTGAGGGCCGCCTTTATAGAATCGATACCGGGATTAGCAATGGCCGTAGGCGGTAAGCCCTTAATCAAGTAGGTATTATGGGGATTGTTGTTGAGCAGGTCCTTCTTTTTGATGATCCCGCTAAAGCCATTTACTTCATAAACCGCCGTGGGATCACTCTGCAGTTTCATACCTTTTTTCAGCCGGTTATGAAAAACTGCTGAAATAAGCGTTTTTTCTCCCTTATCCCCCGATTCCTTGCCGATGATCGAGGCCAAAGTTATTAATTCTTGCGTGGTAAAGCCCGATTCACGCGCCTTGCTGAGCAGTTGGGGAGTAACCCTTTTCCAGAATTGGCGGACCATAATCCTGATGACCTCCCGCGTTTCCATGGAACGGTCCAGAAGATAGGTTTCGGGATAAAGGAAACCTTCCAGGCTGGGGCCCTCGACACCAAGCGAATCCAGAAATTCCCGGTCGGTGGAAAGCTTGAGAAAGGTTTGCTCATCCACCAAACGATAGGCCGCCAAGCGGGCCGCCACCTCCCGGAGGGTGATATCCTCCGGAAAGGTTACGAGATAGCCCTTTATATCCCCCCGGCGCAATTTTTTCAGGATATCCAGGGGTGTCATGGAGACGGTAAATTCGTATTCTCCCGCCTTGATATGACCTGCAGCTCGCTGAGAAAAAGCCAAAAGATAAAAAGAGAGCCGATGCTGCACCAGCCCCTTTTGTTCAAGGATATCCACTATTCCTCGGAAGCCCGTCCCTTTGGGAATATCAACCGTAACCGTACGCTTGCCTTCGCCCACAGGACTTTCTGCATAGTTGATAAAGGACAGATAAGAGAGGAAGGGGATGAGAAATAAAATGAAAATAAGGGTAAATCTTTTTTTTGCTACGTTTTTAAACAGTCCCATAAGTACAACATCTAAGCCTTCAGCCCGTTTTGACAAGAGAATCCAGGTATCCTTGCAGGATCTTGCCGGCGGCTATTTTATCAACGACGCCTCTTCTCTTCTTTACCCGGACCTGGAGCGTCCGCAAAATCTCCTCAGCCTCCTTCGTACTAAGTGCCTCGTCCCATCTGATAATGGGGATGGGAAACAGGACGGCAAGGATCCGAATGAAGGCATCTACTTTTTCACACTGAATACCGGCCGTACCGTCGAGGCGGAGAGGATAACCGATGACGATCTTTTCCACGCCATAGGTTTGCACAAAATAATCGATGGCGGCCAGATCGCTCTTTTTGTTCTTCCTTTCGATAACAGCCAGCGCCTGCGCCGTCAGGCCCAATTCATCGCAGATTGCAACCCCGATCCGTTTTGCCCCATAATCAAGACCAAGTATCCTCATTATCCTTCTTCCGGCAACCGGGGGCTCTTCTTAGCAAATTATCCTCCAGATACCAAGGGGAAATATTCAATATTCTTCTAACATATTAACATCATTGCAGTAAGTTATTACTCTTCTGCCGTCCCTCATCCGCAGAGGCGGCCGCAGGGGGCCGATAGCCCGTATCGGGAGGCAGATTCTGGCCTGCGGCGGCTCCCGTGGCCAGCTCGTCGCAGCGGTTGTTCTCGCTATTGTCCGCATGACCGCGCACCCAGACGAATTCCACCTCGTGGCGGCGGCATTGCTGGCGGAGCTGTTCCCAAAGATCCGGGTTTAGGGCACTTTCCCGTTTATTTCTCATCCAGCCGTTGGCCCGCCAACGCTCGACCCAGCCCTTGGTCATGGCATTGACCAGATACTGGGAGTCCGTATAGAGTGTTACCCGGCAACGGGTTTTGAGGGCGCCGAGTCCCACGATGGCCGCCATGAGTTCCATCCGGTTGTTGGAGGTCAACCGGAAACCACCGGAAAGCTCTTTCCGGTGCCGGTCATAAAGCATCACCACTCCGTAACCGCCCGGACCAGGATTTCCCAGGCAGGCGCCATCAGTATAGATAGTTACTTTCTTAGGTTTTTCCTCCATGGCGCAATAATCCCCTGAGATCTTATTGATTGCCGGTCCACTAACGACGAATTCACGGCCCCGACAGGCGTCCAGTGGAATGACGTGATGTTGGGCCGTTGAATTATTCATATGAACTGCTTCCGCATGCAACTTCAAGCCGAGTGCGGCCATAACTTTAAGGATTGTGTCAAAATCCGGGCTCCGTTTTCCCCTTGACATTACTTATCATGGATGTCCCCTTTTTACTCACTTTTTACTCAAGTCGCAGCTCCAGCCGGCGCGAGAAAGAGGTGAACGTGTAACATATGATGAAATATACGAAGGCGATGAAAATGAATATCTCTGTCGGATAGGCCATCGTCCTGTTGTTTATCTGTGTTCCTATGTGCGTCAATTCCGAAACCCCTACAATAAAGGCGAGAGAGGTATCCTTAATCAGTGAGACAAACTGGTTCACAAAGGAAGGGATCATGTTCCTCAAGCCTTGAGGAAGGACGATATAAATCATGGCCTGCCACGGCTTCAATCCTGTGGAAAGCGCCGCTTCGGTCTGCCCTTTGGGGACTCCTTTTATCCCGGCTCGGACAATCTGGGACATGTAAGCCGAAGTGAAAAGGGTTAACGCGAAGATCACGGTACGACTTTCCGGGACGGCCTTCCCCAGCAGGGCAGGCAGAAGGAAATACATCCAGAAAATGACCATGAGAAGCGGCATTCCCCGAATGGCGTTGATGAAAATGGTCGTCGGCCAGCGAATTATCGGCGATTTTGAGAGGCTTAAGAAACCAAGCATCAGGCCTCCTAAGAAGGAGAGGATACAGGAGACCACCGCAAGATAGAGGGTCAAACCGAGTCCGCCCAAAGGGCCGTTGGGGAAACGGCCTATCATGAAGTAGGTGAAATTGTCCGAGATCACTTTGAAATTGAGAAAATCGTCCATAGGTTATGTCCTGTGTGGGTTCAGGACCCGCTTGTCATAGAAATGCATAAGCGCCGTGATCGTTATCGATAATGCCAGATAGACCAGGGTAGCGGCTGTGAAGGCCTCAAAACCTTTGAATGTGTAACTCTCGACCTGTCTGGCCTGATAGGTCAGCTCGGCTACGCCTATCGTCATGGCAAGGGACGAATTTTTCGCCAGGTTCAGGAACTGGTTAACCAGCGGCGGAACAGTTATCCGGACCGCCTGCGGTAGTATGATGTACTGCATGCTTCGCAGGTACGAAAAACCTGCGCTCCTGGCCGCCTCCATCTGTTCTTTCGGTATGGACAGGACGCCGGAACGGACATCCTCTGCGATAAAGGCCGATGTGTAAATGGTAAGGGCAACTAAGGCGGCGGCAAATTCAAAGTTCGTCCTGGTCAGCCAATCGTTGATAACCTGGGGAAGAAGCTTGTAGGAACCGAAATACCAGAAGAATATCTGTACGAGGAGAGGGGTGTTGCGGAAGAATTCAAGGTATGCATGAGCTATCCAGCGTATAGGGCGGAAGTGGCTCATCCGCATGACCGCAATCAAGAGCCCCAGAACAAATGATAAGATTATCCCCAGGATTGACAATTGCAGGGTAATCGTAAACCCCGAAACCAGCCATGCGAAGTATTTCCCGGTTGTTACAATCGACCAGTCGAATTGATAAGAAAACATGTGCGATCCGGAGCCCGATAAAGGGGATAAGTAAGTTTACGAAATTATTTCCTGCCGGAAAAAAGCAGGAAATAATTTCTGACTTACTAAAATGCTGAGTCGCGACTTGCTGCGCCCCTGCGGATGATTTGCTTATTTGTCCGCCGCTATCTCGAAATTGCGCTGAAGGTGGAAAGCGGTTTTTGCGCCGAACCACTTGTCGAATATCTTTTTTGCCTCGCCTGATTTCTCCATCTCAAGGATGGTCGTGTTGACGAAGTCTACAAAAGCCCTGTCTCCCTTGCGCATACCGAGGCCATACGGTTCGTCGGATATCCGAATATTCGGAATTTCAAACTGCGCCTTGTTTGGGGCCTTTGAGAGTATCCCGGCCAGGATTGCTTCGTCGGTGGTTACGGCGGCAACCTTCCCCTGTTGCAGCGCCAGGAAAGCCTGCGGATAGTCGTCGAACGAAAGGATGGTTGCCGTTGGAACAGCTCTTTTGGCGTTCTGCTCGGAGGTGGACCCCTTGGCAGTCCCTATTTTTTTACCCTCAAGGTCCTTTAAGCTCCTTATCGCACTCTTCTTTGCCAAAAACTTCTGGCCGGTAAAGAAATAAGTATAACTGAAATCAATCTGCTTTGCCCGTTCCGGGTTCTTTGTCATTGTTGCGGCGATCATGTCTATGTTCCCTTCCTGAAGCTGCGGCATGCGACTGGCTGAGGTGACGGCCTTAAACTCCACCGTAACGCCGAGTTTTCTGGCGATGGCCTGTACGAAATCGATATCGTAGCCTACGATATCGCGCGTCTTTTCATCGACATAGCCGAAAGGAGGGAGCGAGTCCTTAACCCCTGCAACCAGGACGCCTTTTTTCTTCACTGTCGCCAAAGTGTCCGTCGCCGGTACAGCCAGAGCAGCATTACCGATGATGCCCATCAGTCCCGCTGCCAATAAAAACACCACGATTCGTTTCATCATCACTCTCCCTGTGGCTAATGCATTGGTGACAAAAGCTGCTTCAAAAACTGCTTTGACCGGTCGTGCTGGGGGTTTATGAAAAAACTTTCCGGCTTCGCTTCTTCAAGGATTGTACCCTGATCCATAAAGGCGATTCGGTGAGAGACCTCGCGTGCAAAACCCATCTCATGCGTAACCACCACCATTGTCATACCGCTCTGTGCAAGGTCTTTCATGACCAACAATACTTCGCCGATCATCTCCGGATCAAGTGCCGAAGTCGGCTCGTCAAAGAGCATGATTTTCGGCTTCATCGCCAGTGCCCTGGCTATCGCCACACGTTGCTGCTGACCGCCCGAAAGCTGTGCAGGGTAAGTGTCGCGCTTCTCCTCCAGCCCTACCATTGCGAGAAGCTGAATCGCCTGCTCGGCGGCTTCTTTCTTCCGCGTTTTGCGGATTTTAATCGGGGCCAGAGTGATGTTGTTTATCACGGAGAGGTGAGGATAGAGATTGAACTGTTGAAAGACAAACCCCACCTCGGCACGCAACTTGTTAATGTCTGTATTTTTATTGGCGAGGCTCATGCCGTCTACGATGAGTTCTCCCTCGTCGATCGGTTCCAGTTGGTTTATGGTTCGGATCAAGGTTGACTTGCCCGATCCGGACGGCCCACAGACCACCACCACTTCTCCCTGATGCACATGCAGGTTGATGTCGTTCAGCACATGGAGTTTTTTAAACCACTTATGCACTCCTTGAAACATTATCATCCAGATTCGCCCGTCTTTACAACGAAGTTGAATAGCTCTATTTAAAGTTTATTTAATGACGTAATTCAGCGTTAATCTTCTCAGAAATAAATATTTTTAATAGTGACTGGTACGGAATATCGCGTTTGTTTGCGAGCACTTTCAGCTCTTCAATCATTGATTCAGGCAGACGCAGGGATATCGATCTGGTTGAAGGTTTCAACTTTGGCAAAATCGTATCTTCGGCATCAGACCAATCCAGATATTCTGAAGAATCGTGTTTTTGCCAAAAAAGACGCTCTTCAGCTTCATTTTTAAATTTGGGTATTTTCTTTTTCATTTTTTATACCTTTCTATTTCCGAATCGGTCATGTCCCGTGCGGAAATAATCCTGATTTTTTCGTTTCGAACGGTAAATACAGCAAAAAGCAATCGATCTATATTTGTCCGACCGAGTACGTAATATCGATTTTCAAATTGGGAATGTCCACTGTCCCTTTTCACGATCAACGGTTTATTAAAAAAAATTTGTTCACATTCTCCAGCAGATACGGAATGCTTATCCCAATTCTTGGTAATATTACCTTGATCCCACTCGAAGCCAGTGCAATTTGATAGTATTTTGCTTGGTTTAACCATAAATTATGTATATCATAGTTATATACGGCCGGGCAATGAAATAAATGAAATATTTTAAGCTCCAACGTAGGCATCAGCCGGAGCGTAGCAATCGGCTGAATTGATTTTGTTAGGCAATAATTTCATTTAACCCTTCTATGGCTTGATTCAACTCTTCTATAGATGCCTTACCAATGACTTTCCCGATTCTTTCTAAAGACAGGGTTCGGATTTGACTGATTTTAAGCCACGATTTCTTGGATAAATTTGCAGACTTTAGTTCAAGGGTCAATGGGAATCCGGCTTTTTGTGGTTGGCTTGTGATGGCCACGGCTATGACTGTGCCGGAACGTTCATTAAATATATCGTGGCTCAAAATCATCACTGGCCGCAAGCCTGCCTGTTCATGTCCTCGCACTGGATTCAAGTCCGCCCACCGAATCTCACCTCTCAATATTTTGGCCATTGGCTCACATCCTCATCTAATCCTTCTTCCGCCATAGCTTTTTCAAATTTTGGATCGAGTTTTGCGCATTCCATAGATAGCCGACTGCGCTTCATTCGGGCGAGTTTTTCGCGCACAGCATCTCTGATCGCCTGGCTACGATTTTGAAAATAATTTTCCTCGACCAGTCTGTCCAATTCGCCGATAAACTCTTCGTCCATTGTAATCGCTATTTTTGCTTTTCCCATAACAAACCTCCTTTTTCTGGTATTCCATTATATCATACCAGAGAAAATGCAATCAAATTAATTTTGGATTCATTAAGCATACACAAAAATCAGCGGCGGCTGTAAGACGTCCGCTGGATTTGCTCGTTAGCTGATCTCCTCAGTTTCGAGTCTGTATGCGAAGCCTCTTTTCTGTATGTATGCATTGACAATTGCCATAAGAGAGTGGTTTACGGGATCCAGCAGATTCCCAATTTTTATGATGAGCTCTTCAATATTTTCTCGACCCGTAATTGATCTCAAATAGCCCAGTGCGGCTGCATCAGCAAAATAGAACCGGGATTCTTTCATGCAGTTGCCTCGCGATATAAAGGCGCGCTCGTCAAGACGATCTGACTTCGAAAAGTGGTGTTTGTATCCTATAAAGATTGCTTTGCCATCATAGTGGAAAGATATTTTGTTCCTGACCAGCAATAAACTCTTCCCTAACGCACCTGATGGCATGTTGCCCAATGCTACCGCAACGACTGTGTCCCATGCTTTTTTTGCAGGCATGTCTATCTGACGTATTACCGACTCAAAAAAGGACTGTTGTAGGAGGGATTCATTGTCACGTATTAAATTGAACAGCTCATGGAGTAAGCCAATAATGGCTCGGAAAATATGAAACTGAACTCCGGAAAATGCACCCCACAAACGATTTCTTACAAACTTACCTTCTGGGCGGAATTGCGCGGTTACCAAATATGCATAAATAAGATTTTTACAATCATTGTAAATCACCGCTAAGGCAAGAATGAAATTGCACAGATCTTGAGATACCGTCTCATCGGCCTGAAACGCTAAAGGATCAAAAGTTTCAAGCTGTGAAAGTTCAGAACATTCTTCCTCAAATGTTTTCATAATATCCTTGATTTGGCTAACGGCGAGTGCGCAAGCGCAACCGGCCGAACGAAAAATTCACCGTGAGCATACGCGATCCGGTGGAATGACCTGATATGCCCTATGTCCTTGGCTGGTAATTGCCACGACCCAACACTGCCTCAACTCTATTTGATATCTTTTTTCTAAATTCATTCATATCAGATGGCCGCCATACTATGCAATTATATTGACGAATATCAAAATGCAAATTTTCAACATCATCTTCTCGACAAGACCATATGACCTCAATGTTCATTCCTTTCGCAAATCCAGCCTCAAAATAAACGCCTCCCCGATGTCCGGTGAAATCAGCCAAAACAAATCGGCTTCTCCTGATTTGGGCAATAATTTCGTCGTCAATTTTTCCACTATGCTCTCTTTGATCTACTTTGTGTGGCCGGTATCCAGCCTCTAGTATCCCAATTGAGATCGCTTCGTCATAAACAGTCTGCATTTCATCTGAGAACCACAGGGCCACAAAACCTTGGTTGCTATCAGTATTTGTTGCGCTCAATTTTTCTATGTGCTGCCATCCATTAGGCAATATTTTAACTCCGCTGTCCGCGAAGGTGGTTGAACCTTCAATTTGTGACGTGTGTTCCAAATATGACATTATTTCATCAAACTCCTCTTCGTTAACGCACCAAGCATAACTGCGCCAATGCGGTTCTCGCTGCAAAACTTCCCCAGCAAAATTTGTCAATTTGTCGAGCTGTAAAATCAATTTGCTAGCCTTTTCAAGAAATGAGGGTGTTTTCAAATTTACTAAACTGTCAATATTAGAAGCTGACAATTCAAAGTTCGAGTTTTCTCTTAGCCACCCGGAGATATTTGCACGCTGACGCTGACTAAAATCAGTATTGCGTAGATTTACTAATGCTGTCCTTGCAAGAGAATATCGACCGCAGTAGGCACAGGTAACAGTATAGGCATCACGATTACCAATGCGCGAAAATTCGATTGGCTGACTACAAATTGGACATGACTCCATATCAATGTTCCTTCCTCAGCATATCAGTGTAATCAGCGGAACTCATTCCATCATATCAGTGCATATGGACGAACGAAATTTCCGCTTATTGTCGATTTATAGCATGAAACATGGAAACAAAGTCATATTATTTTCGCGCATTACAAACCGCAAGCCTTATTCCACTTATTGAGACATAGAAATGCAGAATATGGAAAATAACCCGAAGTTTCATCCAAATTATGGACCAAATTAGACCTTTGCACAACCGTATAAAACCAATGGATTTGTCATTCCGGCGAAGGCCGGAATCAAGTATTATCAATAGAATCCCGGATTCCGGGTCAAGCCCGGAATGACGAATAGTGTAGCTGTGCAAAAGTCTTCAAGTGAGAGAAGTCCTGCGATACCACCACTATGCCTATCGGACAGAGCAGACCTATTGCCAATGGATATTGCGCTACATCCACCACTTTGGCGGTAAGACCCACCCGCGCTATCTCGGGGCAAAGGATATCGAAGCGTTTCTCTCCTATCTTGACTGTCCTGACGCAAATGAGGTTCAGCGACTTCTGGCCACTATGGAGGGCAAAACCGCCCGCAGACTGAAAAGTCCACTGGACCGCATCTGACTAGGGTTTTCCTCCCTGGCGCAATAATCTCCTGAGACTTGTCTTAAACGGAGGACGGGCGATCCCCGCCTCGGTAATGATCGCCGTCACGTACCGGTGCGGGGTAATATCAAAGGCCGGGTTATAGACCGCAAAATCCGCGGGGGCGATTCTTTCCCCGCGAATAAACAACACTTCCCGGCAATCTCTTTCCTCAATAGGAATCTCCTGGCCGCTTTCCAGGGAAAGGTCGAGCGTGGAGAGAGGCGCTGCCACATAAAAGGGAACGCCGTTTTCCTTCGCCAGGACCGCAACACTGTAGGTGCCGATTTTATTGGCCACATCGCCGTTTGCGGCAATCCGGTCCGCCCCCACGATCACCTTATCGACCCTTCCCTGGTACATGAGGCAGCCGGCCATGCTGTCGGTAATGAGGGTGGCCGGGATACCCTCCTTTTGCATTTCCCAGGCCGTCAGCCGGGCGCCTTGCAGAATGGGCCGCGTTTCATCCACAAAGACATGGAGGCTTTTCCCCTCCTCACGGGCGGCCCTGATGATCCCCAGCGCCATGCCGTAGCCGGCCGCCGCCAGAGCCCCGGCATTGCAATGGGTAAGGATCCGGTCGCCCTCTTCGATAAGCACCCGGCCATGCCGGCCGATCTGTTGATTGATGGCGATGTCCTCTTCAACCAGGCGGCAGGCCTCGGCAACAAGGGCCAGCTTGATGTCCGCCACGGTGCCTGTCGTTTCCGCCCAGCAGCGTTCCATCTTTTCGACCGCCCAGAACAGGTTCCTGGCCGTGGGCCTGGTTTGGGAGAATTCGGCACAGATGCGATGGAAGGCAGGTTCAAATTCCTTGCGCGAAACAGCAGCGATGGAAAGGGCGCCCAGCGCAATGCCCAGGGCGGCCGCCACCCCGATGGCGGGGGCGCCTCGCACGGTCAGATCCTTGATGGCGGCGACGACTTCGCGATAATCGCGGCAGATCACATAGCGTTCTTCCCCGGGCAGAAGTTTCTGATCGATCATGACGACGGCATCGTCTTGCCAGAAGATGGTTCTGATCATGGAGAGGCCAGCATTTTTTTCAGCAGGTCGTTGATTACCTGCGGATTTGCTTTTCCGTGGGTGGCCTTCATCACCTGACCGACGAAGAAGCCGAAAAGCTTGTCCCGGCCGCCGCGATACTGGGACAACTGCTCGGGATGGGCGGCCATGACATCGGTAATAACACGGGCAATCATTTCCTCATCGGTGATCTGGATAAGACCCCGTTCGGCAACGATCTGCCCGGGGAGCTTGCCATGTTTATACATCGCGGCAAAGATCTCTTTGGCCATCTTGCCGCTGATCGTCCCCGCCTCGATCAGACTGATCATCTCCGCCAGTGCCGCCGGTGTAATCAGGGAGGATTCAATCTCCCGCTTGTCTTCGTTGAGGAAACGGAGCAGGTCGCCCATGATCCAATTGGCGGCCAGCTTGGGTTGTCCCGATAGTTTGGCCGTCTCTTCAAAATAGTCGGCCAGCGCCCGCTTGCTGGTCAGGACACCGGCATCATAAGACGAAAGTTGATAGGCATCGACGAAGCGTTTCCTCTTTTCCAGAGGCAGTTCGGGCAGACTCTTTTCGACCTCGGCAATCCAATTCCCGGCCACCCGGATCGGTACCAGATCGGGATCGGGGAAATACCGGTAATCGTGGGCTTCCTCCTTACCCCGCATGGGCTGGGTCGCCCCCTGGGCATCATCCCAGAGCCTCGTTTCCTGCACCACGGGCGCACCGCTTTCCAGGAGATACCCCTGCCTTTTGATTTCATATTCCAGGGCGCGTTGCACGTTCCGGAAGGAATTCATGTTCTTTAGTTCCGTCCGGGTGCCGAAAGGCTGCGTTCCACGGGGCCGCAAAGAAACATTGGCATCACAGCGGAAACTGCCTTCCTCCATATTGCCGTCGCAGATTTCGAGATAAACAAGGATCTCATGGATGCGCTTCAGATAAGCCGCGGCTTCTTCCGGGCTCCGCATATCCGGTTCGCTGACAATCTCGATGAGCGGCACGCCGGTACGGTTCAAATCAACGCAACTGGCGGGACTGAAGGCGTCGTGCATCAATTTGCCGGCGTCCTCCTCCATGTGGATCCTGGTGAGACCGATCCTCTTCAGGCCGTCGGCAAGCTCGATGTCTACCCACCCCAACTCCGCCAGGGGTTGGCTGTATTGCGAGATCTGATAACCTTTGGGAAGATCGGGATAAAAATAATTCTTCCGGGCAAAGCTGCTCTCTTCATTTATCCGGCAGTGGGTGGCCAGGGCCATTTTCATGGCAAATTCCACCACTTTTTTGTTCAATACCGGCAAAACGCCGGGCATGCCGAGACACACAGGGCAGGTATGGTTGTTGGGCACGCCGCCGAATTTGGCGGAACACCCGCAAAAGATCTTTGTTGCCGTCAGGAGCTGGGCATGCACTTCCAGCCCGATCACCGGTTCGAATTCCATTAAAGCTCAGGTCTCCTTTTTTCTATCGCGGCGCCCTTTTCGTAGGCGGAGGCAACCTGGAAAAGTTTTCCTTCCTCAAAGTGGCCGGCAAGAAACTGGACGCCGATCGGCAGACCGCCCGCCGTAAAACCGCAGGGAACGGACAAACCGGGGATGCCCGCCAAATTGGCAGAAATTGTAAATATATCAGATAGATACATCTGCATCGGATCGTCCTTCTTTTCTCCCAGCCGAAAGGCCGGCGTGGGTGCCGTCGGGGTCAGGATGACGTCGCACTTCCGGAAGGCCTCTTCAAAATCACGCTTGATGAGGCCCCGGACCTGGGAGGCTTTCTTATAATAGGCGTCGTAGTATCCGGAAGACAGGACATAGGTCCCCAGCATGATCCGGCGCTTCACCTCCGCACCAAAGCCTTCAGAACGTGTTTTCTTATACATCTCCATGAGATCGCGATGCGCTTTGGACCGGAAACCGTATTTAACCCCGTCGTAACGCGCCAGGTTGGAACTGGCTTCGGCCGGGGCAATAATATAATATACGGCCAGGCAATATTCCGTATGGGGCAAGGAAACGGGGACACACCTGGCACCCAGCCCCTCGAGGACGACCATGGTTTTGCGCACCCCCGCTTCCACCTCGGAATCGATCCCGGCGATAAAATACTCCTTGGGGATGCCGATCGTCCACCCCTCCACCCCGCGGGCAAGAAACTGCCGGTAATCGGGGACGGCCACGGTGGCGGAGGTAGAGTCACGCCGGTCATGGCCGGCCATGACATTCATCAGGATTGCACAGTCTTCCACATCCTTCGTAAAAGGACCGAGCTGATCCAGGGAAGAGGCAAAGGCGATGAGTCCGTAGCGGGATACACGGCCATAAGTGGGTTTCATTCCTACCACGCCGCAGAGCGCCGCCGGCTGCCGGATGGAGCCCCCCGTATCCGAACCAAGGGCAGCCAGGCATTCGTCAGCGGCCACGGCAGCCGCGGAACCGCCGCTCGAACCGCCCGGTATCCTGGCCAGATCCCAGGGATTGGCCGTAACGCCAAAGTAGGAGGTTTCCGTGGAGGAGCCCATGGCAAACTCATCCATATTGGTCTTGCCGGTGAAGACAGCACCCGCTTGCCTTAACCTTTCCACGACCGTCGCATCATAAGGCGGGATGAAATCCGACAAGATGCGGGAGCCGCAGGTCGTCCTGATGCCGTTGGTGCACAAAATATCCTTCAGGGCCAAAGGGATACCCGTTAGTTCCCTGATGTCCCCTTTTTTGATCGACTCGTCCGCCGCCGCCGCCTGCGCAAAGGCCTGCTCTTTGGTAAGGGTGATATAGGCACGGACTTTATCTTCCACCGCATCGATCCGCCGATATAGATCGGCGATGACAGCGGCCGCCGTGGCCGTGCCCACTTTTATCCTTTCCTGCAACTCATGGATAGTCAACCGGCAAAGTTCCATAAGCGCTCCTATTCCACCACCTTCGGCACAATAAAGCAGTTTTCCCGTACCTCCGGGGCATTGGCCATCGCCTGGTCATAGCTTAAAGAATCCCGGATACCGTCATCCCGGAAGGCGTTGGCCATCGCGATCCCGCTGCTAAGCGGGATGACGCCTTCCGTATTAACTTCGCTCAACTTATCCATATATATAAGGATATCATTCATCTGAGAGGTAAATTTATCCATTTCCCCCGCCTGAAACTCCAACCGTGCCAGATGCGCCACATACTCAACTTCTTTCTTTTCTATTTTCAAGCTCTCTCCTTTAAGAATCAGACGCGATCATAGGTCGTGCCCCTGGCTATCACTTATTGCCTATGTCCCATTTAGCGCGGATTTGTTCGAGCACGCGGCCAATCAACGGATCGGACGGTGGCGGGCCGGAGGGTTCCACCACCTCCGTCCGGGTGTCGTCGCGCATCTCCTTCAAGACCCGCTTTACCCCGGCCGCCTGGCCATGAATATGGTACCCCCCCTCGAGCGTCATGACGAGGCGTCCCCCGCAACAGGCGTCGGCGATATTGAGCAGAACGCGCGTCAAGGCCGCAAACCCTTCCGGCGTAACCCCCATACCGCCCAGAGGGTCGTCCTTGTAAATATCAAAGCCTGCGGAAACCAAAATAAGCTCCGGTTTGAACTTCAGGGCCACGGGCTGCAAAAGCCGACGGAAAACATCCAGATAGTGGGCGTTATCGGCGCCGGGACGCAGCGGGACATTTATGGTATAGCCCAGCCCCGCGCCGCTGCCATTTTCCTCAAGCGCGCCCGTGCCCGGATAATAGGGGTACTGATGTGTGGAAAAATAGAGCACTCGCTTGTCTTCATAAAAGGCATGCTGCGTTCCATTGCCGTGATGGAGATCCCAGTCCACAATAAGCACCCGTTCCAGACGATGTCTTTTTATGGCGTGCATGGCGCCGACGGCAACATTGTTGAAAAGACAAAATCCCATGGCCCTGTCGGCCTCGGCATGGTGGCCCGGCGGCCTGACAAGGGCAAAGGCGTTGTCGAGTTCACCCGCAAGGACCTTGTCAATGGCGTTTAACAAGCCGCCCACCGCTAATGTGGCCGCGGCATATGATCCCGCCGTGGTTGCCGTATCGGGATCCAGGCTGACAAAGGCACTACCGGCGGTGTCGGCAACCATCGCAATGTAAGAACGGCGATGGATCATGGCTATTTCATCGGTTGTGGCAGGGCGAACGGGAACGGGCAGGAACAGGCCGGCCATATCCGGTTCATCGAGCATCGCGTAAATGGCCACCAGCCTTTCCGGAGATTCCGGATGGGAATAACCGGCGCCATGCTCCAGGTAACGCATGTCTCTAACGATGCCTGTTTTACGGGACATCAAAGCTCCTTCTCACTCCTTTGTCAGTTCTTGATAAGCGGGCTAGAACTAACACAAAATGATTGAAAAGGCAAAAAGTTTCCCCCCTTAAGCACAGGTAATAACCGTTGACAAAGGCTGCTTCGCGTATATATATTGCAAAAAATAATTTAAGAAGGTATTCGAGATGTTTGGAATTGGTATGCCGGAACTGCTTTTAATTGCCGTCATCGCTTTGCTGGTTGTAGGGCCGAAGCGGCTGCCTGATCTGGCCAAGTCCCTGGGAAAAGGGCTGGCCGAATTCCGCAAGGCAACGGAAGGCGCTACAGAGACTATAAAGGAATCCTTGCGGGTGGATGAACTAAGAGACGAATTCAGGCAAGATGCTGATCATATTAAAGAATCACTCAAGTTTGACGAGAGAAAAGACCTTTTCAGGCAGCCTCCTCCCCCGCCTTCAGGCAACAGCCAGGAAGCCTTCCCAGCCCCGGCTGAACCCGCTCCGGTTCCACCGAAATCGAACGACACCGGCCACACCGCATAACTCGCTTCGGGACCCGTTTATTTATGGACAATGAAAGTAATGGAAGAATGCCTTTTACCGCCCATCTTGAGGAACTAAGGTTCAGGATTATTCGCATTATCGCCGCCCTGGCGATAGGCTTCGCGATCAGCTATGGCTATAAAGAATGGCTGTTTAAGGTTATCACTAAACCCCTGGCCGATGTCCTTCCCCCGAAAAGTTTTATGATCTATACGGGGATGGCGGAGGCCTTTTTCATCTATATGCAGCTTGCCTTTTTCGCTTCGCTATTCCTCTCTGCTCCTTACTGTCTCTATCAGATTTGGAAATTTATCTCCCCCGGTCTGCACACGCAGGAAAAAAAATATGTGTTCCCCTTTGTGTTGGTTTCCAGCACATTGTTTATCGCCGGTGTGCTCTTCGGATATTTCGTTGTCCTGCCGCCGGCCTGCGCTTTTTTCGCATCTTTTGCCTCCGACTTTCTTAAGCCGATGTTTTCTTTGAAAGAATATCTATCACTTACCACAAAATTTCTCCTTGGTTTTGGTATTTCCTTCGAGTTACCGGTTTTCCTATTTTTTATGACGAAAATCGGCATCGTCAATCCAAGGATGCTGGCGAAACAGCGGCGTTATGCCATCCTGGTCATCTTTATAATAGCGGCCATCTTAACACCCTCGCCCGATCCATTTAACCAGACGTTAATGGCCATCCCCCTCATGGTCCTCTATGAAGTCGGTATCGTGGTATCAAAATTTGCTGAGAAAAAACCGGCAACGGCGGATGGCGGGGCCGGAGTTGAAAAATAATAGCTATGAAAAACACCAGTTATAAGTCTCGTTCACCAAAAGTAAAAAAACATTCCCTGTTGACCAAGGTGCTTTTTGTCGTCCTGTTTCTCTTTACACTGACGGTCCTCGCGGGAGGCAGTTTTTTCTTCTACATTTTGCAGAATGAAATACCCAGCATTTCCGCCCTTAAAGACTATCGTCCCAGCATTGCGAGCCGTGTCTATGCCGACAACAATGAATTGATCGACGAGTTCTTCGCCGAGGACAGAAAATTAATCAACGTTTCCAAACTGCCCAAAAGGGTTATTCTGGCCTTCGTCGCTGCGGAAGACACAAGGTTTTTTCAACATCAGGGTTTGGATTGGCAAAGCATCACCCGCGCCTTTTATAAGAATCTGGAGGCGGGACATATCGTCCAGGGGGGCTCTACGATCACCCAACAGGTGGCAAAATCTCTCTATCTGTCCTCGGAACGGAGTTATTTAAGAAAGATCAAAGAGGCAATCCTTGCTTATAAAATCGACAAATATCTAACTAAGGAAGAAATCCTCAATCTTTACCTCAACTCCATATATCTTGGTCACGGCACTTACGGTATTGAAGCGGCCGCCGAAGGTTATTTCGGAAAAAGCGCAAAAGAGCTGACTTTGCCTGAAGCCAGCCTGCTGGCCTGCATGCCGAAAGCGCCCTCCAATTATTCCCCTTATCTCCATTTCGACCGGGCAAAACAGCGACAGGCCTATGTCCTGGAACGGATGGTGGATGACGGCTACATTACTCCTCAGGAAAAGGAGGCGGCCCTAAACGCACCTCTGCGACTGCGTTCCATCAAGCCGAAGGATAAGATTGCGCCTTATTTCGTGGAGAATGTCCGCCGCTACATCCTGGAAAAATATGGCAGCGACGTCCTGTACAAAGAGGGACTCGAGATCTACACCACGCTGGACATCAACATGCAACAGGCGGCACGGGCAGCGATGACAAGAGGGTTATCGGAGCTGGAGGGAAGAGAAAGTTACCCAAAAGGGCAGGTCCAGGGGGCCTTCCTGGCAATGGATGCCCCTACTGGTGCCATTAAAGCCATGGTAGGCGGCAGAAACTTTATCAAGAGCGAATTCAACCGCGCCACCCAGTCCAGAAGACAGCCCGGCTCGGCATTTAAACCCTTAATCTATACGGCTGCCTTCGACAAGGGGCTGACGCCGTCGACGGTAATCATTGATGCGCCCCTCGTTTTTGAAGATGGGAGCGGCAAGGTCTGGAAACCGCAAAACTTTGATGATGAGTACCACGGACCGACTACGCTCAGAAATGCGCTGGTCCATTCACGTAACATTGTCACGATCAAGCTGTTACAGAACATCGGGGTGGATTACGCCGCGGCCTATGCCGCCAACATGGGTGTTGTCTCGCCTCTGACGAAAAATCTTTCCATGGCCCTGGGAACCTCGGGAGTAACCTTGCAGGAGATGGTGCGCGTCTACGGCGTACTGGCTAACCAGGGGAAGAAAGCCGAACCCTTCTTTATAAGAAAAATAGTTGATCGCACCGGCCATGTCTTTGAAGATAACCAGCCGGTCATTAATCAGGTTATCGATCCGCGGATTGCCTTTATGACAACCTATATCATGCAAGACGTTGTGGAATCCGGGACGGGCATGGTGGTCAAAAGCATCGGGCGGCCGGTGGCGGCCAAAACCGGCACCACTAATGACATGCGGGACGCCTGGTTCATCGGCTTTACTCCTTCTTTGGTTGCCGGAGTCTGGATAGGATTTGACAAGGAAAGAAGCCTTGGAAAGCAAGAGGTGGGGGGCCGGGCAGCGGCGCCGATCTGGCTTTATTTTATGGAAAAGGCTTTGCAGAAAACGCCGGTAGAGGTATTTCCCGTACCAGAAGGGATCGTCTTTTCTAAAGTGGAACGGGCAACCGGCAAACCGGCGAAAGGCGCTTCTCCCGGAACCATCTCCGAATGTTTTCTCGATGATGCCTTACCCGGCGAAAATGGAGCCGGGACGGACAAACAGAGCGGCACGGTTAAGCCAGATGCCGCGACACCCTTCTAAGAAGATCTTCCCGATAGCGCATTAGTGAATTAGAAATGGTTTACGTCAGTAAGCCATTTCGTGAATGAATTAATAAGCTAGAAGTTGCAAAGCAACTTCGTGAGCGCAGTTATCCCGTTTACCTGTGACCTTTAGGTTATCGGGATTTTGTTTCCGAGGGTGCCTTTTCTCCCAGTGGCCACTCGCCCCGTTCCTTCAGGACATCCCGATAGACGGCCAGCGCCTCGTTTACCGCCGGCATGCCCGTATAGGTCGCCATCTGAAAAAATATCTCCGTTAATTTTGCCGGATCACATCCCACATTCAAAGCGGCATTGAGATGGAGTTTCAGTTCCTCGCTGGCTTTGGTGGCGGCGAGGATGGCACAGGCAATCATCTGCCTTTCCGGAAGGGTAAGCACGGTTCGGGAATAAAGATTGCCCGTTATGAATCTGGAAAAGTCATTGGCTAAATCTTTATCAAAAACCTTCCACGTCAAGTAGGGCGGATCCATTTTGATTCCTTTGCCAAAGAGGGTTGCCGCTGTTTCCCGCGTTTTTCTGCTGATTGTTTCATCACACATAAATAACTTCCTTCCAAATTAAGGTGTTTGTACTTACTGCCCCTCAATCCCGAGGCATCCACGTACATGATGCTGTAATTTTAGGCTTTCTTTACTTATACCGTGATAAATTTTACTTGACAAGGCAAAAAAAAAGCGTATTTTCTGTCACTACTGAAAGTGAGGGGGGCGCTGAGACGCCCAACGATTGAAAATCTTTGAAAGGAGGTAAAAAAGTCGATGAAGAAATTATTTGCTATTTCTCTTTCCCTGCTTTTCTTCGTGTCGCTATCATTTGCGGTCGTAGGATGCAAAAAAGAAGAGCCGAAACCGGAAGCAGCGGTAGAGACCCCGGCACCGGCGGCACCGGCACCCGAGGCAGCTCCGGCAGCACCGGCACCCGAGGCGGCTCCCGCTCCTGGAGCTGCTGCACCGGCAGCACCTGCTCCAGCAGCCAAGTAGTTTTGCCTTTTTTTTGCCTAGAAAAGAACCGGGCCTTCGATTTAGCGGGCGCCCGGTTTTTTTATGGGCGCGCCCTTTCCGACCTTCACTTATTTTGTATTGAGATATACGCCTAAGGGTGGTACAAATATAGTGCCTTATAATGTGAGCCTGTTACTTCAGGCGTCTTTGCTGAAGCCCGGGGTTATTATTGTTTCCTCTTTAAACAAAACAGGAGGTAAGGAACTATGTCGGAGAAATGTGGTGACTTCTTAAAGGGTTTATTGATCGGAGGCGTAGCCGGCGCAATTTTGGGAATTCTCTATGCGCCGAAAAGTGGGAAGGAAACGCGGGAAGAGCTAGGGCGCAAGGCGGAGGATCTGCTGACCAAGGCCAGAGAAGATTATGAAAAAGCGCTAGTAAGAAGCAAGAAGACCTATGATTCGGCCTTGGAAAGGCTTCGGGATTTGGAAACGGCAGCGAAGCAGAAAGTGGAAAATCTTGAGGAGGGGGTTGAGGAATTGACCGAGCGGGGCAAAGAAGCCCTGCAGGAAGGTAAAAGCCGTTTTAAAAAGGCACTCGATGCCGGGGTGGAAGCTTTTAAAGAGGAAAAGAAATCTTAGCGCCCGTTAGAAAGTAACTTGATCCATTTTTTTCTACAAGCCCCTGGGTCCGATGACAAAGGAAAAGGACTTTTTCCTGATGGGGCCTGAGGGTCGTTCATCTTTTAAAAGTGGAGGCACCCGATGCCGGAGACCAGTTATATAATTTTAAGCGTGTCCCTTTTGTTAATGGTTGTTGCCCTTCTGCCTCTTCTTTGGCAGGTGTGGCGGACCGCAAAGAATGCGGCCGAGACGCTGGAGACGCTTAATAAAAGCTTACCGGGGATATTGAAAAGCCTGGAGATAAGCACAACCAACATCGAAGGTATAACTTGTACGGTAAAGCAGGAGGCGGAGGCGGTTGTCCTGCTTAGCCGGAAGATCAGAGCCATTTTCGAGCTGGCCAAAGGTGTGGAAGGTCTTCTGCAGCAGGGCCTTAACAATCTTCCCCTGATAAATTCGCTGAGAACAGTAAGGGGCCTGGTGAAAGGCGTCAAGGTTTTTTTTGATGTTTTTTTGAATAAAGAAACGGATTACCGCCAGGAGGAATGAAAGGGTGGCCAGGATAAGTTATGGGAGCCGGCTGGGGCGCATCCATACGACCAAAACTAAAGACAAAGAAAGTGGGAAAACGGTGAAATCTCCCGAAGAGGTGGTACGGGAGATGAAAAAAGATGCACAGCGGCCGGCTGACGAGGCCTACCGGGACCGGGCTCTGGCGCTCTATGGCCTCATATGTGCGCGTTGTGGCCGGGAATTCGACAATGCCCACCGGCAGCTCCTGACGGTACATCACAAGGACGGCAATCATCATAACAATCCACCTGATGGCAGCAATTGGGAACCCCTTTGTGTTTATTGCCATGAAGATGTGCACAGCAGGGAAATACTAGGGGACTACATGGAAGGCACCGGCAGCGGGCGCGAAAGCAGCCTTGTTTACCAGGATAAGGCAGAGAAGCTGGGGGGCAGTTTGGGTGATAAACTTAAAAAAGCCCTGGCCGAAAAAACAAAGTAACGTCCCTGGCCCCGCAAGCGGGACTTTCTTCAGTGCCCCCTTGAGGGGTATAAGTTCATTCATGCAAGGGTTTGCTGAAGTAAACCATTTCTAATCCACTAATGCGCTAACCATGTTGCTTGCCACGGTCAACGATTTCCAGCTTACTAACCGCCTTCCTAGCTCGCCCTATCCGGCGGGGTTTTCTCGACCACCGTCTCCTTCCCGTAAAGGGCTTTCATGATGCTGTAAGTTCTGATCACCCTCAGTACGTAAGCCTTCGTTTCGCCGAAGGGGATATCCTCTATAAATTCGTCTTCATCCTGGTAGTTCGCCGCGGCCAGCCATTTCTTCACATTGCGCGAACCGGCATTGTAAGCGGCAACGGCATAAGGCACTTCCTTAAACTGGGACAGGAGTTTGGACAGATGGGTGGTCCCGAACCAAATATTCTTCCGCACCTCCAGGAGTTCCCGATTGCTTTCCAGCCGTCCCAAATTCCGCGCCGTCGCCGGCATGAGCTGCATGACACCGAGGGCGCCAGCCACCGACACGGCATCATGATGGAAACGGCTTTCTTCCCGCATTATGGCCACAATTAAAAAAGGGTCAAAATTATTTTCCTTAGCGCATTTTAGCACGGTCTCCCGAAAGGCGAAGGGATAGGAAAGAAATAAGTCATTGCCCTTTCCTCCCAGCTTGATCAAGCCGGGGTAGTCTTCCATGTCCGTAAGCAACCTGACCAAGGCGGGATTATCCTGATCACGAAGGGTGCCTATGAGCAAACGTGCTTCTGTCCTTGCATCCACCAGCATTTTCAAGCTGATCAGCTCGGCAATGCGCAGCAACTTCTGATTTGCTTCTTGAGGAAGGACAGGCACCGGCGCTGCCTTTACCGCCTGGCCTCCCCCCCCCTTTCCCAAGGATCCGGCTGTCATCTTTGCCCCGGCCTTGAACCAGTAGTAACCGTTTTTATCCTGGATCTGGGAGAAAAGGGCCTCCCCATTCAAACCCTGATACACCTTTACCTTACCAAGCCAAAAGAGGTATTTATCGCGGTTCTTGGCTGGTCCGGAAATAAGCCCCGTCAGGATCTTATCGGCCTCGCCGAAACGTTTTTGTCTGATGGCCAACCAGGCTTGCAGCCAGGATATTTCCTCTTTCTTCTCCGGATAGAAACCCCTCATGGATTGTAGTAAGCTACCAACTTCCTGAAAGTTACCCTCCCTTTGCTTCAAGTCCACCACCATCAGGTACAGGGTATATAAATCACGGGGGCCTTGCTGGATAAAACCATCGAACAATTTGTAAAAGGGCTCTTTCCCTTCGGTCCGCAGGAGGCTCATGGCGAGAAGGCGCTTGCCTTCAGGGTAAGAATTCCCCGTAAGCGCCTTGATGGTGCGGTTATAATGGCGCAGGCGGAAATGTGCCCGTGCCAGAAGATACCTGCCTTCTTCATCCTCTAGATGATCGCCCTCTGCCATACTGACGACCTGCCCATAATTACCCTTGTCCAGCAGGCGGGAAAGGGCCTTTTTTATTTCCCCATAAGAGGGCCGGCAATTGGCCGTTTTAAGCGCCTCATAGGCGTTAAGGGCATAGGAACTGCCTGTAAGAAGAATCTCCCGGCGCAGGGTTAGCGCCTCCTCCTTCCGGCCGCTTTTTTCCAAAAGGCAGCTTTTATTCCACAATGCTTTGCTGTCCGCGGGAAACTCCCGCAGGTAGAGATCGCAATCAGCCAAGGCAATTGCGGTATCTCCGTTTTTGTCGATCTCCATCAGCTTTTCAAAGGCCTTGCGGTAGAGAGGTGAATCTTTATGGCCGCTTATTATTTTCCTGAGAACGCCGCCCCTTTTTTCCCAGGCCCCGGATTTTTCATAACAGGTAGCCAAATCCCAAAGGACATAGTCTGACAACAGCGGGTAGGCGTTTTCCAGAGATTCGAGGGCTTCCAGAGCCTTTTGCCATTTTTCCTCCTGCATGTATTTTCGGCCCGATGCATATGTTTCGCGGGACGCAACGGCAAAGGCGGAAACAGGCTGAAAAAACGCCAGGATCATGGAAAAAGACGCCAGGGATAAGGCAGAGAACTTCAGGATTGAGACGGAGGATCTTTTCATTTGATGAGTAGTCCTGACTCGTCCGGATTGCGGACAATTTTATCGCCCACGGATGTACCGCAAACCGAACAGGTATAATCGTATTTTTCCCCCTCGGAAAGAACGAGAAGCAATCTTTTTCTCACGGCAACCGCTCTTTTACAGCGGGGGCAAAAAAGTTCCGTGGCATTGAAATCTCGGTATGTTTCCCTGACCATTACTGATGCTCCTTAAGTTGGCAATGTTTGCCTTACGCTCATTCATCCCGATCGGGGATTTCTTTTACCTTTTCAAGCCAGATAGCCGCACTGCTGTCGCTGGGCGCGCGATAATCCCCACGGGGTGAAAGTGAACCGCCCGATCCCACCTTCGGCCCGTTGGGAACACAGGAGCGTTTGTACTGACTATACTGGAAAAAGCGGAGCAAATAAAGGTGAAGCCAGTGTTTGATTTCCCCTATCGTGTAGGCGCGCCTTCTTTCTTCCGGCACATCGGGCCAATGTCCCTTTGTTTTGTCCCGCCAGGCGCAGTAGGCCATAAAAGCAATCTTGGTCGGCAAAAAACCGTAGCGAACAATATAAAAATTATGAAAATCCTGCAATTCGTAAGGTCCGACTGCCTCTTCCGATTTCTGTGCCGGTGCATCGCTGTCCCCGCCGGGGATAAGTTCCGGACTAATCTCGGTTTGCAGGATATCATAGAGGATGGCTGATGTTTCCGGCGAGAATTGCCGGGTGTCAGCGACCCAGCGGATCAGATGTTGCACGAGCGTCTTCGGCACACTGACATTGACATTGTAATGGGACATATGATCCCCTACACCGTAAGTGCACCACCCCAGGGCCAGTTCGCTCAAGTCGCCCGTACCGAGCACCAGCCCCTTTTTCATGTTGGCCAAACGGAAGAGGTGTGAGGTACGTTCACCGGCCTGGACGTTTTCAAAGGCAAGATCATAAACCTTTTCTCCTTCCCCAAAGGGATGGCCGATGTCTTTGAACATTTGCAGCGCACTGGGTTTAATATCGACGACCGCTCCTTCCACACCCAAAGCCGCCATCAATTGCAGGGCGTTTCGATAGGTTTTTTCGGTGGTGGCAAAGCCCGGCAGGGTATAGGCCTTGATATTGGCGCGGGGAAGATTAAGGAGATCCATAGTGCGTGCCGCCACGATCAGGGCCTGCGTGGAATCCAGGCCTCCCGAGATCCCAATAACCACATTATCGATCCCCGCCGCTTTGAGCCGCTGGGCCAAGCCCTGCACCTGGATGTTATAGGCCTCATAGCAACGCTGATCGCGCTTGCCCGGGTCCGAAGGAATGTATGGAAAGCGCTGGTATTCGCGTTGCAAAAGGATTCGCCCTTCCGGAATATCCACGGCGAAAGAAACCTGCCTGAAGCCGGATACTCTTTCGCGGTGATGAAGGGCGTTGCGGCCGAAAGAAGTCAAGCGCATCCTGTCTTGAACAAGGCTGTCCAGGTTGATATCCGCATAAACAACCTGGGAATGGGGACAAAAACGTTCCGATTCTCCCAAGAGACGGCCGTTCTCATAGGCCAGGGCATGCCCGTCCCACGCCAGATCGGTGGTGGATTCTCCCGGACCGGCTCCGGTATAGAGGTAGGCCGCCACACATCGCGCCGATTGTGTCGCCGCCAACTGGTGGCGATATTCCGCTTTCCCGATCGTAATATTGGAGGCGGAAAGGTTCCCGATGACCGTGGCCCCAGCCAGCGCCGCATGGCTTGAGGGGGGGATGGGCACCCAGACATCCTCGCAGACTTCGATGAAGAAACGGAAATGGGGGTGGTTTGGCACGGTAAAGATGATGTCGGCACCAAAAGGGACATCTTCCTGGCCGCAAAGCGCGATATTTTTTGCCAAAGCCTCTTCGGCGGGAGTGAATTGACGGCCTTCGTAAAACTCGCGGTAATTGGGAAGATATGATTTGACGGCCACGCCGAGGATTTTCCCCCGGTAAAGGACCACCCCGCAATTATACAGGCGGCAATCCACCTGGAGCGGCGCCCCCACGACCAGGATGATATTAAGGTCCTGGGTCGTTTCGATAATCAGGGACAGGGCCGCACGGACAGCCGTCAGCAAGGTATCCTGATGAAACAGATCTTCATTGGAATAGGCGGAAAGGCTCAGTTCAGGAAAAATAGCCAGGATTGCTTTCTCGCCCGCTGCCTCTCGGGCCAGTTGCGTGATGGTACCTGCATTGAAAAAAGGATCAGCGACCTTGACCTCCGGCACGCAAAGGGCCGCCCTGATGAATCCCTGGTGGTAAAGATTGAAAAAATAATCACTCCCCCTGCGTTCCATCGGACCTGCCCCGCTAACCCCTATAAATGTGATACATGCCGCTTCTAACTAACTAATACGTTAATGAAATTGCTTCTTAGAGAAGGCATTTTTCCAACGCATTTAAAAACTTGTCCTTACCCGGCGTTATGACCGGTCTTTTTCTACGTAAGCGTAGGCACTGTGGTTGTGGATGCTCTCAAAGTTTTCCGCCTCCACACTGTACCAGCTAAAATTATCTATCCTACCTAGCCCCTCGGCAACGTTCCGGACCACATCCTCGACGAACATAGGATTTTCATAGCCTTTTTCCGTCACGTACTTTTCATCCACCCTTTTTAAAAGAGAATACACTTCGCCGCTGGCGGAATTTTCCACCAGTGTAATGACGTCTTCTATCCAGAAAAATTTATTGAACCGTACCGTTACGGTTACCATGCTTCTTTGGTTATGGGCACCGGCGCGGCTGATTTCCTTGGAACAGGGACAAACCGTCGTGACGGGCACCACCACGCCGACCTGGATATCCGTATGGTTCGGCCGATTTTGCCCAATAAAACGGCATTCATATTCCATCAGACTTTTCGCACCCGAAACGGGCGCCGTTTTTTCTATAAAATAAGGGAAACGGATATCCATGTGAGCTGACTCGGCGCGGAGCTTCTCCCTAACTTTCTCCAGAATTACCTGCAGCGTCTTTATGTTTACCTGACCGTGATATTCGTTCAGGATCTCTACAAAACGGCTCATATGTGTGCCCTTGAAGTGATGGGGCAGATTGACATACATATTAATGGCTGCATTCACCTGTTGCACTCCATGGGTGCGGTCGAGGACGGTAATGGGGTATTTAATCCCCTTCACACCCACTTTTTTTATATCGATATTCCTATCGTCTCTTTGATTTTGAATATCGATCATGACTAGTTACCGCGGTAGGAAGCTTTCGCATTTCCCGATTCCCAAACGGCAACGCAGGACACCTCAACGTCCTTCCGGCAGGCTTGCTCGCTAAGCCGGTCATAGATGAAACGGGCCAGATTTTCAGCCGATGGATTCACATCCTGGAAAAAAGGATGGTCGTTAAGATACTTATGGTCCAGGCCCTCGAGGACCTCTGCGGTCCATTCCTTTAAGATGCGAAAATCCAGCAAGAGCCCTTCTTTATTCAAAACAGACGCGGAAAGGGATACCTCCACCATAAAATTGTGTCCATGCAATCCTTCGCATTTGCCGCCGATATCTTTCAGCCGATGAGCAGCGGAAAAGGATTTGGTAATTGTAATTTCGTACATCGTTACTCCCCGAAAATTTATAACCACTAACTGAAGGACTGTGTATACAATTTTTTATCGGACGTCAATATGCCAATACCGCCTTTGAGCACTGCCTGTTCTTCCAAGGACATGCCGTGAAAAAAACGCGCCCCTGGGAAAATACCCCGCAGTCCGGCTGGATAAGCGGTGGTCTTAAAAAAAGCGCCGGCGGAAATCTAGAGACAATAATTTAATATCAAAAGACATATTTACCCTTCAGTCAAAAAAATTGGAGATGGCCCCCAATCCTGGCATAACCGTTGCTTATGGAAGGAACATGCAAAAGGTACCTGCGGACAGAAGAAAAAAATAACAACCAAAAATAAGGAGGAGGTAATTTTATGTTGAAAATGTTTTACAAAAAAAGCGGCGAAAAAGGTTTTACCCTGATCGAATTGATGATCGTTATTGCCATCATCGGCATCCTGGCGGCTATCGCCATCCCTCAGTTTTCCCAGTACAGAAAAAGAGGCTATAACACGTCTGCCAAAGCAGATCTGAAGAATGCCTACACCGCTGCCCAGACTTTCTTCGGCGATTCCCCGGGGCAGAGTACGACGCTGGCCTTGTTGAAGACTTCCGGTTACCAGCAAACCGCAAACGTTACCACAACTGTATCCGACGGGTCCCAGGCCGCTCTCGCCATCACCGCTGCTCATTCGCAGGGTGATCTTACCTATACGATAGACTCCCAGGGCGTTATCACCCCGTAAGGCGGTAATTTAATAAGTTCAGGGGGGCGAGGTAAATTCTCCTTGCCCCTTTTTTTTTAACAAAAAACTATTAAAAGGCACAATGGCAATCGAGAAAAAGACACTCCTGCTTATTTACTCCCTCTTCTTAGCGGTTTTTATCCTGCTCGTTTTCGACCAGGTCCGGGATTTCGATTTTGTCCATTACGATGATGACACTTATGTAGCCGCCAATCGCCACGTCCAGGGAGGGTTGAGCAGGGCCAACATTGCCTGGGCTTTTACCGCCACCGATGCCGGCTTCTGGCATCCCTTGACCTGGCTTTCCCTGATGGCCGATTACGAAATATACCATTTGAACCCCGGCGGTTATCATGGAACCAACCTTATCCTGCATTTGCTTAACACGCTTCTCCTTTTTTTCATCTTCTCCGCCCTTACGGATGCCCCGGGCAAGAGCGCTTTTGTGGCGGGACTTTTTGCCCTCCACCCCTTGCATGTAGAGTCGGTGGCCTGGATCGCGGAACGTAAAGATGTCTTAAGTACTTTTTTCTGGCTATTAACCACCGGTGCCTATGCCGCGTATGTCAAGCGTCCGGCGGTATCGCGCTATTCTATTGTTGTGCTGTTTTTTTCCCTGGGGCTGATGGCAAAACCGATGCTCGTCACTTTGCCTTTTACGCTGCTTCTTCTGGATTTTTGGCCTTTGGGCCGTGTTCGTGCTTTGCCGGGAAAACGATTGTCCCGCCTTGCTCAGGTCACCAAAGCAGCGCCCGGGGAGATCAAAACGCGGACCATCGGTTACCTGCTTATGGAAAAGGCGCCGCTGTTGCTTTTGGCCTTACTGGCCGCCGCTCTGGCTTTCCATACGGAGACCCGTGTCAGTGCCCTGGCAGACCTAAATGCTTTCCCCTTGAAGATGAGAATTTCGCATGCCCTTGTTTCTTACTGGGTTTATTTGGGTAAAGCATTTTGGCCCGCCCATCTGGCGGTTTTTTACCCCCATCCGGGGCAGTGGCCGCTATTTTCCGTCGGCGCGGCTTTGCTTAGCCTGCTCGTCACCATTTACGCTTGCCTCAAATTCATTACCCGTTTCCCTTATGCCGCCGTAGGTTGGTTCTGGTATCTCGGGGTCATGGTTCCCGTCATCGGATTGGTGCAACTGGGCAGCCAGGGGATGGCGGACCGTTATAGTTACGTTTCCCTCATCGGCATCTTCATCATGATCGCCTGGGGCGTGCCGGACATCCTGTCCGGGTGGCGGGGAAAGAATGTCGTGCTTCCCCTGGCCGCCGGCGCCCTCCTTATCCTCATGGCTGGCATGGCCAGGCAGCAGACGGGATACTGGCGGGATGCGGTGACGTTGTTTCAACACGCCATTAAAGTAACGACGGGAAATTGCCTGGCCCACAACAACCTGGGAGCGGCCCTGGCCAGGGAAGGCAAGTTGGATGCGGCCTTAATTGAATATGAAGAAGCCCTTCGCATCAAACCTCAATACGTGGATGCCCTTTTTAATATGGGGCACCTCCTCGCCGTCAGAGGTAAAAATGACGAAGCGGAACGGTTTTACCGGAATGCCCTGCTGATCAAACCTGATTTTGTTGAAGTCCACAATAACCTGGGTATCATTCTGGCACAAAAAGGACAAATCGCCGAAGCGGCCGGCCACTTCAAGGCGGCGCTGCGCATCCGTCCCGACTATGAAGTGGCCGAGAATAATCTCCGTATCCTGTTGCAGAATTCCGGGAAAAAGTTCCCGGGTAACTCAAAATAGAGGCAGATGAAGAAGTTAAAGGGTGAAGGTGCCCTCGGCACGCCATTCAGGATCATCGAAATAATCCTGCTCCTGCTCGGTTTATATGTCATTTTCATGGCCCTTTTTTCGAGAAACATTGCCGATTATGATCTTTGGGGATATCTTTCCTTCGGCAGCATTTTTTGGGATGAGGGGTATTTTCCTTTCCGGGATGTCTTTTCCTATACACCGGTGAAGCCGCTTTGGGTCTATCATGAATGGCTCACGGGGGTAAGTTTCTATTTCATTTATCGGCACGCCGGTCCCGCAGGTCTGCAACTGTTGCGCTATCTCGTGGTCATCCTGACCATCTGCCTGGTATATCAGACGGCTATTAGAAAGGGGGCAGGGATTCTGCCAGCGCTCTTTGCCCTGGTTATCGCCCTGCCCTTAATCTCTTTCGGATATGTGCCTGTACGGGCGCAGATTTTTACATATCTATTTTTTGCTCTGACCGTCTATGTTTTGGAATATGCGCAAAAGAAAGAGCGCTGGTCCTTATTGTGGTGGCTGCCGCCGCTCCAAGTCCTCTGGTGCAATTTACACGGCGGTTTTGTTGCCGGCCTTGGTTTGATCTTCCTATACATGCTTGGCAATGTTTTTTCCCGAAGGAAGTATTGGCCCTTAGCGACCATCCTGTTCCCGGCAACGTTGGCCACCTTGATTAATCCCTACGGGTTTAAGTACTGGACCTACATGTTTCAGGCCATTACGATGCCCCGCCCGGAGATTGGCGAATGGTTGTCGGTGCCTGCTGCCCTGCAACTTCATGTTCAGGAAGTACCGGTCCTGATCTTTCTTACCCTTGCCCTCATTCATTTACTGCTGCTGCTCGTTCAGCGGCAACGGAATCCGACGGACCTCCTCGTGGCCGCTGCAACCATCTATTTAGGGTTCAGTCATATCCGGCACAGCATCCTCTTTGGGCTCATATTGGGTTCGCAAATGCCTTTCCTCCTGTCCGGGTATTGGCAAGCCCTGCAAAAAAAGAGGGTCTGGATGATCAGCCAGCCCCAATTACCCCGGCTCTTGCTGCTGATTTTCATTTTTTCCTTCTGTTTATATCTCAATCCTTCCCTGCTGCCGCCACGGGGGCCCAGTTTTGCCTTGGCGGCGCCCATTCCTGACTACCCTCAGGGCGCTGTGGCGTGGATAAAAAACAACGATTTTAAAGGCAACATCCTGCCGCATTTCGATTGGGGGGAATTCATGATTTGGACATGTTATCCCGCCTGCCGCGTTGCCATGGATGGGCGCTACGAAACGGTTTATCAGGAGCACGTTGCCCGGGAGTATTTTGATTTTTTACTGGGCCGTCCTAACTGGAGAGTCTTCCTGGAGAAATATCCTCACGACCTGGTACTGATCAAGCCCCTCACGAGAACGCACTTGCTCATGCTCCGGGAACCGTCCTGGCGAACAGTATATGGGGACCGGAGTTGTGTGATCTTTGTCAAGAATGAGCAAGGTGCCCATTCTTCACAAACTAAATCCCGATGAATTCGATATAGCCTCAACAACGACATCATCGCCAAAAGCCTGACAAAAGCCTAGGGTCTGATTTCCTCAGCGGCGGCCAGGCATTCCTTTACCCTGGCGTAAACCTGTTCCGGCACAATCGCCTGCATACAAAGATTATCGGTGCAGGGCGAGAAGCGGTGATTGAAAACATTGACGCAGGGGCTGCAGGCCAGTTTGGCGTAGATCGCCCGGGAGCGCTTACCGAGAGCGCCGAACAGTTTGGGGGTTTCCGGCCCATAGAGGACGATGCTGCCGATGGAAGTCAGTGAGGCGAAATGGGCCGGACCGCTGTCGTTGGTTACGAGGACGTCCGCCAATGAGTAGAGTATAAGCAATTCGCGGAGCGTGGTTTTTCCCGCCAGGTTTGTGACCCGGGGCGATGCCCATCTCCGGCAAAGTTCTCCGGCCGCTTCTTTTTCCGCAGGCGCACCGGTCACGACGAGGCGGGCGTCGTTATAATCGCGCAGGATTGACGCGCCCAAGGCTTGAAAATTTTCCAGCGGCCACTTGCGCAGCGGCAGGAGATCGCTAGCATTGGGATTCAAGATGATGACCGGCCCCCCCGCCTCCAGATCAAGACCCTCCCGGGCAAGCCGCCGCCGGAAATCGTCCCTCTCTTCCGGCTTTGACCGGAAGGGCGGCGGACTTTCCACAGAAGAGTCGAGGACTATTTTCGGCATGGGAATCTGGCCGGCAGGCAGGGCCAGCGCCTCCACCAGAAGTCGATAGGCAAGCGCCGTATGGACATAGGGGTTATAGAGGAGACGATGGGTCAGCAGATCGCCGCGATAGGGGAGTTCACCCGTAAAGCGATGAAGGCCAGCCCGCCGCTTGGCCCCCGTCAGATAGGCAATGATCGCGGAAGCGCGGGCAAAAAATTCCATATCGACGACGGCATCGATTTGGAGGCGGCGGATAGCAATGAGCCTCAGGAGAAGGTCCTTCAAAAAGCTGGGAAACCCCTCATTGCGGATACTCAGGATATTTTCGCGGGGGATAAGATCCATGATTTCCAGGATGGCTTTATTTTCTTCAAAGACCAGGAAAAAAACATTGGCGCGTCCCACCATGGCCTCGGCTCTCTGGATGGCCCCGCCGGCCAGCACCGTGGCGCCCTGTTCAATAAGCTTAATGAATAGTATCTTCTTTGGCGGTGGTGGTGCTTCAACCTGAGAAAAGATGGCCGCCAGCCTACGCAGGCAGGTCAGGTGGAAACAGACGGCCTTTCCTATCCAGTTATCGATCTTTCTGATGGTCTCCGGTTTCATTTGTTTTCGCCTCCTGCAATCCTGCGGCGCTTTCCCAGGTACCAAAGCATGGCAAGAAGACAGATACCCAGGGAAATGAGGGAAACCCCTTTGCCGATCTGGTAAGACCGGGGCCGGTATTCCAGGACCAGCCGCTGCTCCCCGGCCGCGAGCGGAACCGCCATCAGGGCGTAATTGGCCGGCATAACGTTATAGACTGTTTGTCCACTGCCCGGCAAGGCGCGTGCGCGCCAGCCGCTGCTGTAAGAATCAGTAATCAGAAGGATAGCCGCCTGTTCGAGCTTGCCACGCAGGCGCAGGAAATCCGTCGAGGCCGCTTCGATACTCAAAATCCCCGCCTTTTTCCCCCGCACCGGCGGGGGAAGCGGCTGGCTTTCCAGGATGACGGTGCGGCGTGCATCAAAGGTAGTTTTGGTCATTTCCTGAAAGATATCGTCCCGGCGTTTGAGCATTTTCCAGTCCTGCACAAGCAGCAGGCGGGGCAGGATTTGCGGGGCCACATCCTGAATCAGGATATCCTTGGCACGCTGCGTAATGACATAGCGGCAGCGCAGCATCTTAAAAAGGGGATGGTAATATTTAAGACGAATAGCCTGCAGGTCCTTGTCCGGGTCCGCCCCCTGGGTAAAAGCGATGAGTTCAGCGTATCTCTTCGGAACAGCAGGACCGTATCCCCAGATGTCCCTGCCACCCGTGGCAACGGCCATGTTGGGGATAAATTGGCTCAAGACGCGATAATCCCCGGGGTGTTCCCGGTAGAAACGTTTGAAGCTATCGACTTTAGTGACGGCGATATCAAAAGTCGGTCGATTCATGGAGGCAAAAACAAACACCTCGGCAAAAGCCAGGACTGCCATGAGATAGACGGTATTCTCACGGTACTTTCGGAGGATAAGAAGGAGAGCAAGGACGAAACAGATACCACTCGATATAAGCAGCGCATGAGAAGCGAATTGTCCCGCCCCGGCCAGGAAGGCCGCATCGGAATAGGTCCCGGGCAATACGTAGGATTCGCCGGTGGCGCCGACAAATTGCATCAGTTGCGACCAAAGTTTTGGATAAGCCGGGATTAAAGAAACCATTGCCAGCAGCAGGGCACCTGTGGCCAGAGGAGCCCAAAAGAGGTTTCGGGAAACCTGCCGCCGTTTTAAAAGAGCGTCCATGCCGATGCCGGCCAGCATGGCCAGAAAAAGGGAAGCGGGAAAGATAAACTTCGAGGTGCCGCGGAAATTATTAAATCCCGGCAAATATTGGTAAAGCAGCTTAAATAAAGGAGTGTGCACGCCCAGGGATAAAAGCAGGAGGAGGACCGCCATGGATGCCGAATAGCGGCGTGTGCCCCTGGCACCGTAAAAGACCCCGCAAAGGGCCAGAAACAATCCCGTTACTCCGATAAACAGCGTCATTTCCCATAGATAACAACGTCCCCAGTAGGGCATTCCTTTCATATCGCCGAAAAAGGCGGGGGCAAGCAGGGTCAGGAAATTTTCCGGCGGGAAGGAAAACATGGCGGAATAGCGGAAATTTACCCCCAGGCTGCGGATGCCTTCCCTGGCGGAGACCAGAGCAGGCCAGATCTGGACAAAAGACAGCAATAAACTCCCCAACAAAATCGCCGTCAATCCCAGGATAAATAATTTCTTTTGCGACGCCCCCGCAAGAAGAAATAAACAGTAGAGACCGGCAGCAATGGCGGTGTAATAGACATACTGGGGCTGTGCAGCCAACACCTGCATGGTGACGGCAAAGATTCCCAGGAAACACCAGCCGGCCGAAGGGCGGTCCACCAATCCGTCAATGGAGAGAAATATAAGCGGCACCCATGTCATGGCGCAAAGGTTGACCAGGTGCCCGGCAAAGATGTGCAGGAAATAGGGGCTGGAGAACATGCCAAGCGCGGCGGACAAGAGGCAAGCCACGGGATGCAGGCGGCGGTGCGATGTCCAGAGGTAAATGAAAAAGCCGATAAGAAAGGTATGCAGGGCAATGCCGATGTTTATCGCCCGGCCGAGAGGAAAGAACAAATGCAAATAATTTAGGGGATAGAGAGCCGTGGACGAAACACCGTCAAAAAAAGGAACACCCGAATATACATGGGGATTCCACAGGGGGAAATTACCCTTTTTTATTTCCCCGAACTCAAATTCCAGGCCGAACATCTCTCCCCGGTAAAGGTCCAGTCCTTCTCGAGAAAGAACACGGCCACCTTGTGAGAAGAGAACATCTCCGAACATGGCCAAAGTCAGAATGAGGAGGACAAAAGCGGCCAGGACGAGAGAGCGTTTCCTTGAGGCAAGCGTTTCTTGCATAGTTTACCGGTTGTGGCATGGCGATATTTTATGGTGCGTTTTCGCTCCTTATCACATATAATTAAAAAGTGGTCATCAATTTTATGGACCCGTAACGAACCTCAACTCCCTTCCGTCACGGGAAAGGCATGTGGCTTTCGCCGGGGAAGGAGAGGAATCTTTTTCGAGTCCGTCCGTTACCACGGGAGGTTTGTTTGTTTTCTGCGCAACAAAGAACAACATTTCTAATTACCATCCTTTTAATCACGATCATCCTTGTTCCCTACCTGCAGGTTCGGGGATACGACTTTGTCCTCTATGATGATCCACGGTACGTTACCGCCAACGAGCACGTCCGGCTGGGGCTTACGGGGGAGAATGTAAGGTGGGCGCTGACGGCGACGGAAACAGGCTTCTGGCATCCCCTGACCTGGCTGTCGCTCATGGCGGATTATGAACTTTACGGGCTGAACCCCGCCGGCTACCACATAACAAACGTCCTGTTGCATATCATCAGTACACTGCTCTTATTTTTTGTCTTGGGGAGAATGACGGGGGCCTTATGGAGAAGCGCCCTGGTTGCCGCGCTCTTTGCCGTACACCCCTTGCACGTGGAGTCCGTGGCCTGGATTGCGGAGCGCAAGGATGTCTTAAGCGCCCTGTTCTGGATGCTGACGATGGGGGCCTATACGTTTTACGCGGCACGACCTTCCGGGCGGCGTTACCTCGGCGTCCTCTCCTGCTTTCTTTTAGGCATGATGGCGAAACCGATGCTCGTGCCCCTCCCCTTTGTTTTATTGCTTTTGGATTACTGGCCCCTGGGAAGGCTGAAAGGGGAGCGGGACATCCGGCCTTTAGTGACGGAAAAAATTCCCCTGCTCGCTATTTCCCTGCTCGTGGGTCTGGTGACGATCTATGCCGAGAAGAAATTCGGGGCCTTGCCGTTATCCGAGACCTATCCCTGGGAAGTCCGCCTGGCAAACGGCGTCGTCTCCTACGCCACCTATCTGGGCAAGACCCTCTGGCCCACCAACTTGAGCGTATTTTATCCCTACGTCACCTCCCTGCCGTTAATAAAGACCATCCTCTCCATCTGCCTGCTGTTGGCGGTCTCCGTCCTGGCCATCGGGAAGGCAAAATCCCGTCCTTACCTGCTGACCGGCTGGTTTTGGTATCTAATCGCCCTTTTACCCGTCATTGGTTTGATACAGGTGGGACACCACGCCCTGGCCGATCGCTACACCTATCTCCCGTCGATCGGCATCTTCATGGCCGCCGTGTGGGGTGGCGATGATTTATTGAAAAAGCGGCAGAAGCTGCTGGTTCCCCTGTCAATCGGTATTATCCTGCTCTGCGTTCTCGTCACAGGGCGGCAGGTAAAAAACTGGCAAAACAGTCAAACCCTTTTCGCGCATGCCCTGGCCGCAACAGAAAAGAACTACGTGGCCCATAACAACCTCGGTCTTGCCCTCCTGGAAAAAGGCCGGTTGGAAGAAGCGGCTTTTCATTTTTCCGAGGCGATCCGCATCAAACCGGAGGGTGTAAAATTGCTTCTCAATATGGGGATTACCTTGAGCAAGCAAAGGAAGTACGCGGATGCCCTGCCCTATTTTCAGAAAGCGATTAGGATCAAGCCCGATCATGTCGATTCCTACCTCCGCCTTGCCGACGCCTATCTTTCTCTGGGAAAGGATAAGGAGGCCGGCGAAAATTACGCGCGTGTCCTGCGCCTGGATCCCCGGAATGCCCTCGGGGAAACCAATTGGGCAATGATCCTCATCCGCCAGGGGCAAAATGAAGCGGCGCTGGCCCTGCTCCGAAAGGCCATTGTCCATCAACCGGATCTTGCCGACGCCCATAACGATCTTGGTTTTTTATACGCCCAAATGGGCCGGACAGAAGAGGCCGTCGCCGCCTTTGGCGAAGCACGGAGGCTTGCCCCCCAACGGGTTGACATCAGGAATAATCTTGCCATACTACGGCAGCGGCAGGGTAAAAGGCAGGCAACGGCAAGTGGACCGGCAAAATCGGCAACCCCTTGAAACAAGGGTTGCTTAGTGCTATAAGAAGCCGCAATTTCATTATTAGTGAGCTAGAATTTGCTTCCTTTTGAAAAGCAAATTCGTGAGCGAACTATCCCGTTTTTATGGGGGAAGAGGAAAAAGTTATGCCCCAAATGAAGGTTTTAACCTTGTGGAGCGGTGATACGCTAAACGAGGAGGAGGCGCGTATTCTGCGGATGGCCTGCGGAGACATTCCCTGTCCCTTGTGCGCGGCCGATAAGCGGGATGTCGAAGCCCTCCTGGAGGCCTTTCTGGCAAGGAACGACGCCCTGGGGCTGGCGGCGCCCCAGATCGGCATCAACAAGCGGATCATCGTTTTCCGGCAGGGTGGCCTTGAAACTAAAGAGACCGGGATAAAGTCCGAAAAGGACTACACCCTGCTGATCAACCCCAGGATAACGCAGGCCCGTGGAGAACTGGTTTACATGGAGGAAGGTTGTCTTTCCTGCCCGGAAATCCAGGTCGAGGTAGGGCGTTTTCCCGAAATCAAGATCAGGGCGCAAAATATCAAAGGGCAAAAGATCAACAAACGTTATCTGGATTTTCCCGCCCGCATCCTGCAACACGAGCTCGATCACCTGGAGGGGAAACTCATCGTGGATCACGAAGGCCCCGTTACCTTTCCCAAGAAAAGAAGCGCTTTCTTCGAAAAGGTGTTTAAAAACGGATAGTAAGTTAGAAAGCGCCTAACTGGCAGGGTCTTATTTTAATCCCCAGGGCTTCACAAAGGGCGGCAATGTTCATTCTTGGCTGAGCAAAGGCTTCGGCAATCTCCCAGACAGCGGCGCAGGACAAACGCCCCTCGATAAGTCTACCTCTGATTGCCGTCTCGATTTCCGGCACGATTGTTTTCGCCGGTGCGAGTATTTTGTGCCGGGGCTGATAGCCGAAGATGCCCAATTGGCACTTCTTTATTTGCGCCTCGAGCAGGTCGATAACCGCTCCGACCTCCGGCATCGTCTTGTGCAGTTTCAAAGCAATATCCTCGGCATCTGCGCAAGAAATCGTAGTCTCCAGAAGCCTCTTTCCCACGGCCTCCGCGATAGCCGGATCAGGCCGTATGCCCGCCGGATGTTTTTCCTTATAATGGCTTTTGTCACCTTTCATTTTCTCTTACCTCACTATCACTATAATTAACATTGCGCACGCCCAGCCGGTTCTCAGATATCGATCACATCATCCCGCCTGGCCGGTGGACGCGGACTGGGCGGGCGTCGGTTCACCAGCAGCCGGTTCATGATCATATTGGTCACGCTGACAATTAAGGCCCCCAGCATTGCCGCACCGAAATCAGCCACTTGAAAGCCTTCCACCAGCCGGCCGACGAAATAAAACAGGACGGCGTTGATGATCCAGATGCCGATGCCGAGCGTCAAGACTACAAAGGGAAGAGTAACAAAAACCAGCACCGGCTTCAGAACGGCATTAAAGAGGCTCATTACCAGCACCACAACGGCGAGGGTCGTGCCCGTGTCATAGCTGATGCCGGGCACGATTTTCGTGCTTAGCGCCACACCCAGCGCCAGCACGCACCACCTTAAGAGCATATTGAGGAACGTGCTGTTCATGAAATGATGCCCCACTTTCGCTGCCGGCTCCGGTCGGAGCAATAAAAAACACCTCGTCCTGCCTATTGCGCAACGACACTGATCCCTAATCTTGATAAGTCAATTAATATGGTATCTTCTCTTGATAGCAGGAGTATAAGCAGCGGAGACCGGCATGTCAATGAGATATTAGGCAGTCAGCCCGGATGTGCATCCCTCTTTAAAACCGTAACGTGGCCAGCAAGCTCTTTTCGTGGAACAGCAGCTCTAGGGCGTCTGTGGCCGATGTCACCAGGATGTCCGCGGCCGAAGCGGCGGCCAGGGAGCATCCTTCTTGAAGGCAGACGGCGATCCCGATCCGGGCGGTTTTGAGCATCTTCCTGTCGTTATTGCCGTTACCCAGGGCGACGACGTTTGCCGCTCCGAGCTTACGGACATACGCCTCTTTCTGCAGATCTTCGCTACCCTCTTCGAGAATATGAACCAGGCATCGAACGCCGGCAAGTTCAGAGCGGACCAGGCCGAAGGTATCGGCGGTCAAGACATGGACGTCCAAGATTGCCGCGATCTTGTCAAGCATCTCCCGGACACCGGGGACAAGCCTCCCGCGGTGAGAAAGCGTGCCCGTAAAGTCCGACACCAGATAGCGCAGCCGGACAGGTCCGAAACCGGGAATAACAATCTCAAGCATGTCTTTCTCCTTTTAAAAAAGGGATACGGACCCAGCTCCGGGATCGCGCCTGTTATATGGCTTCCCTGGCCCCGTGGTACCTGGCTACTCGTTCACCTTCACCATCTCCGCCGTCACCGTACCGTTTTTCACCCGCACCACCACGATATGGTAGACCGGTTCCCCGGGGAAGCCGAAAAGGACCAGGGGCGCGCCGGCCCCGGCGGCAATGATGGAGGGGACGCCTTTGATTTCCTCACGGGAGTAAAGATGGATATGGAAATAAAAAGCCATCTTTACCCCATTCTCCGCAAGGGCATCTTCAAGCTCGGCCGCGCCATCACTGAAGGTATGCCAGCTCCAGACCTTTGTTTTAGGCGGAATATGCAGGGCAACAAAGGTGTTTTCCGCTTTGGGGGCCAACTGACTGCGCAGATATTTCAGTTCCGGGGTTTTCAGGGCATAGCCGGCGTTGTTAACAGAGATCATTCTCAGCTTCAGCCGGGCGCTGTCCAGGGAAAAGCGCGTTGGACCGATCTTCTCCGTAAACACCTTCTGATTTTCATGATTGCCAAAGACGACGAACAAGGGGACATCGGGAACGCCGTCATTTACCATGGCGAGAAAATGGTCGGTCTCCTTATCGCTTCCGGTGCCGGAATAATCTCCGCCATGAAGGATAAAGAGCGGGTTATAGGTCTTGGCCAGGGCCAGCGTTTTTTTAAATACGCCGTCGTTGTCCCGGCTGTCTCCGAGCACGACGAACGTAAAATCATCGGGAGAAGCAAGCTTGCTATCCGCCTGGAACTTTTCCAGGGACCTTTCGTAGAGGGTAGCACCATAGGCGCCGGCGGTACAAAGGAGAAACAGCGCGGCGAAGGCCAGGATGATGCGGGAAAGCTTTTTTATTTTAGGCATAAAATAACTCCGGGATTGGGAATTTAACATCTGCGGTGTTTTTAGCAGAGTGGCGGAATATTATCCATCAAATCTTGAATTTTCACATAATATCGTGAAGTAAAGAAATAAAATGCTTGCTTAATGTGTGTCAATAGATTTAAAATATTATTATGTTTAAATGGGATATGGCCAGCCGCCGGTATATCAGTTCAAAGCGGCGCTCCGTGAAGGCCAGAGCGTCATAAGGATATCCAGAAAATATAGAAATAACTTGTTAGGTAGCGTAAACAACAAAAGGAGATGATATGAAAAGAACCGCTGTAAACCCATGGCAATGGTCACTCGAGTACGGATTCAACCAGGGAGAACTCATCGAGGGGCAACCCCGGACCCTTTTCTGTTCTGGTCAGACAGCAATCGATGCGGATGGTATCCCGCAACATGCCAATGATCTTCGTGCTCAGACGGAGTTGGCAATGGACAATCTTGAGTGTGTGCTGAAAGAAGCCGATATGACTCTTGCCAATATTGTTCGCCTTACCATATTCACTGTGGATGCCGATTCCATGCTTCAGAATCTTGATGTGCTGGGAAAACGTTTTGACGCTGCGGGAGTGAAGCCCACGCAGACGCTTCTCGGCATTACCCGCCTTGCGTTTCCCGAATTGCTTGTTGAACTGGAAGCTACCGCCGTCGCGTAGTTGTGCATAATTTTCTATGCATAACAATTATTCATATGAAGCACATGACAAGGCAGATGCAGCCGCCTAAGAAGCCGGCTCCTACTGAGCCGGGTGTTATCCAGAGAATGACTTGACAGATATGCATAAAAGATGCATATTAAAGCATCATAATCGTATGGGGTAAAAATATGAGAACTACTTTGAATATTGACGATAACCTTATGGACAAAGCATCAAAAATGACTGGGATTAAGGAAAAAACAGCCCTTGTTAAGCTTGGGCTTGAGGCTCTTGTTGCCAGAGAAAGTGGTAAGCGGCTTGCAAAGCTGGGCGGAACTCAAAAACAGTTAAAAGAGATACAAAGAAGAAGAGAGGCACAATAAGAGATGGTCCTTGTGGACACGTCGGTCTGGGTTACACATTTAAGAGATGGGAATACCAGGCTTGCAAACCTGCTCAACGCTGGAAAGGTGCTTTGCCACGCTTTGATTGTAGGGGAACTTGCTTGCGGGAATCTTAAGGACAGAGCCGTCATCCTCTCGTTTCTGCAGATGCTGCCGATGGCCATTGAAGCCGAACATGAAGAAGTATTAGCATTTATAGAGAATAACCGTTTGATGAGCAGAGGGTTGGGTTATGTGGATGTCCATCTCATCACATCTGCTATATTGACAGGCGTATCTGTCTGGACACTTGATAAGAAACTGGCGCAAGCTGCGGATAGCCTGAATATAAACTATTAACCAGCAAAACTCCCCCCCAATAATCTGTTTCATAAAATATCTCCTTCCTTTTTAGCGGCTTTGCATTGTTACACTTGCTTAATGAAGCAAGGGATTCTTCAATGCAGCATACGCTCCGCATAACCGGCTGGCAATGAGCGCAGAGTAATTGCCAGCCCGAGTTGATGCGGTTGTTCGGTGTTGGTCATTTTTAATCTTGCAACCGAAGTTCAAGGATGTCTTCCATGAGTTTAAAATGGTTATCAAGTGAATAAATTTCACATCGATTTTGTTTCGCGTTTTGGACAATTATTAAATCAGCAATGCCGATTCGATTTAAACCATTTCTTAAACATTTGACTTGGAATTCAATAATTTGGCCCCAATGAATGGATAACTCTAACTTACTTATATTATGTAATAATTTAACAAGCTTTTGTTGATTACGAACCCTTAAAGATGGAACTAATTCCGCAAGAATAAGATCATTAATAACAATTAGATTTTCGTCAATTAAGAAATCAAGCTTTTCAGAACTATTCCCACTTCTGAAATACTCTATCCATATGGATGTATCGACTAATACCGACATAGACGTCCTCTAATGGCGTTCATGTCAATCCCCAAATCGACCTTGCCTTTAAATTCTTTCAATCCGGATATCTTTGATTTTCTTACCAAATCTTCTAAAGCGGTGATAATAACTTTGGTTTTTGTATTAATATTCGTGGCTTTCATAGCTTCATTAATTAAATCTTCTGGTAATTCAAGCGTTGTTCTCATGATTGGCCTCCTATTTTTTTTATGCATAAAATTAGCATTTAATGCATATAATGTCAATCCGTACGCCGAAATCATCAGAAGTTCCAGTTGAATTCGCGGATTCGGGGGACACCAGACTTAATTAAGTTTCCCAAAAGGTAATCATTCTCCAATGCCCACGCTGAGTGACGTGGTGAGGTAGATGCTGGCTGTTATAATACGTGCGATTCTGGCCGCGTTCCGAACGCCATTCTTTATCTATGCACTGGTCAATGTATAATTCACGTGCTTCGTGTTCGTCCTTCTTGCCGGCCACTGCTTAAGCTGGCCGCGGCGGGCACATCTCAACCCCGAATTTCGCCAAATGCCACGCTGCCCGCCGTCTGCTCGAGCTATTCTTCGTTTCCACCCGCTTGGTGTCCTTATGCCGGAATGAAGCGCATGATCCCGCACAAAGACGTATTCCTCTTGGGCGCCTCCTTGGAATTCATTGGAAATAATAGGTTAAGCCGGCGCGAATGATATGAGCGGTTAAATCGACATTCGACCTGTAGGAGTAATCACCTGTAATAGTGTAGTCCTTGCTGCCGTAGTCGTCATAGAGATATTCGACCCGTACCCTCAGGCTCTTGGTTATCGCATGTTCGACGCCAGCGCCGATCGTCCAACCAACATGCGTGGCATGGTCTTCTCCCCAATTCGCATCTGTATCATCGACGGTCACTTTCGCAAACGCTAGGCCGCCCGCGACATAGAGCAGGACGGCGTCGAAATTCCGGCCAATTCTCGCACGAACATGCGCATTCCAATCGACGTCGAAGGCCGAGTATGAGTTGCTCGCACTCTTGTCGGGGTCTTCACTGAGTTTGCCAAAGCCCGCATCGGCCTCAACGCCCAATACCATGCTGTCCACCTTGAAGTTGTGGCCCAGGAAGGCGCCGCCAGTAAGACCCTTAATATTCGGATTGCGGTCAAATCCGGGATAATCCGGTTCATAATATTTTAGATTAGCCCACGATTGGGCTACAAAGGCGCCAACATATGTACCTGACCAATTAAACGGTGATTTGACATCAGTTTGCTCAGCGGCATATGCCACTTCGCCCATCAACAGGATCACAATGAACACACCGACGATCTTTGTAATTCGAACCATATTCACCATCCTCCTAAAAGGGCTTGGGGTCAGGTCTTGCCGGGCTGTTGCCCAAATAATCATGGCGTAAAGTTAGCAAAAATGCTATAAGGCTGCAACATTAATAATGATATTTGGAGTCAACGACCATGATGGGAAAGCAGCCCCGACCCCAAACCAGCCTCTTCTATGTCGGCATCGACATCGAAAACCGAGTAAGGCAAAACCATCCATTGAGAAAAGTAGATGAAGTTATAGACTTCGACTTTGCTTATGCAAAAGTTAAAGACTGCTATGGCAACAACGGCAATGTTTCCATCCCCCCGCCGATCATACTGAAGCTGATGCTCTTGCTGATATTCTATAATGTGCGCTCTGAAAGGGAGCTGATGGACA
>Ga0082335_1000509_pt1 | contig 98730 bp, 109 predicted proteins | sample Subgrocontami58m_FD_72375 | JGI IMG/M metagenome (GOLD analysis project Ga0082335, IMG submission 72375) | Subsurface groundwater microbial communities from S. Glens Falls, New York, USA - GMW37 contaminated, 5.8 m (SPADES assembly) (version 2) ... | reverse complement strand
ATCTGAAAGACTCCGCCAATTTGATTTTCTTCTTATCTCTTCTACCCTTTGTTTGTCTTCGGGCCTGGCGCCTTCCAGACTATCTAAAAATTCCTGCATGGTGGGAGTCTGTTCAGGCTTTAGTGTGGTCTCTGATAATGATGGAGCTGGTGCTTGTGGAAACTCTGACATATAAATTCATTGTAACTCTCTCTCTGAATGTCAATAGCTACTTTTTTTCCTCCCCCAAATTAAGCACTGATTTTCCCCCATTTTTGAGGGCTGACTGCTCGCCTAGCTGGATTTTGCACCTATATCAATAAGAGGTATTGTAAGGGGATTTTAACAATTTCTCCTTCTTTAAATAAATCGGAGTCACACACAACCAAGCCGTAGCGGCCTTTTATTTTTAATAAAGTCAAAAGAGCCTGATCAATTTCTTTCTTTCCATATCCAATTTCAATAGGAATCTTCCTATCCGGAAAAGCGAGAATAAAATCTGCCCCGCCGCGGGCAGCATCATAAAAAATAGGAGAAGCCAGTTTTTGGCTAAATTCCCGATACAAAGATAAGGCAATAATATCTTCCAAATACCGGCCTTTGTGATTGGTAAAGGCGCTTTCGCCCTCCACGACAGTCAAAAGAGTGTGTCTGACAGCTGGTGTCATAAAATAATATTTTGAGGGCTTGCGTACCTTTTTATAGGTTGAGCCATAAGGATAGACCCGAATCAACATCTCCGCTTTTTCTAAAGTCTCTAAAACATTGATCAAGGTAACTAACGAAATACCTCTTAGAATATTGGATAAATTAGTGACGCTAACCTCATCGCTTCCCGCAACCAGTAAGAGGATGTTTTTAATTGCGGATAAAGTAGCCGTATCGAATTTACCCAGCTCCGGTAAATCCCTCTCCACCACTCTGTCTATTTGTTGATTGGTTAAAGTGTGAATCCGCTGCTCATCTTTTATGGTTAAGGCATAAGGCATAGTCCCAAACCTTAAGTATCTATCGACTTCAAGACTGTCGATGCCAAACCAGTATTTATTTACTTGAGCCTTTAAGCCTGCAAGACGAGAAAAACACTCGTCAACGCTACTGCTGTAAAAAAGGGCATTTTTAATTGCTTCTTTTAACCCCTTTATGGGAAACTTAATTGTGACAGTTTTATCTTTAATAGATTCATATCTGGTCTTAAGCAGCATATATTCGGTAAAGCTCATTGGATAGAGCTTTTCAAAGACAACTCTTCTGGCCAGGTCTGTGGTTGATTGAAGCGATAGAGCCGAGGAGCCTGTGCAAACTACAAAGACTTTTTTTGACCGGTCATAAATACTTTTAAGAACCGCCGTCCATTTTTTATCAAAATGAATCTCATCAATAAAAATAAAGAGATTATGATCCAATTTTTCAAAGGAAACTCCCAGAATTTTTTGGTATTCTTCAAAAACAGAGTATAAATCAGCTCCTAATTCATTGACAACCTGGTCGGCTGAAACATAAAGCATCTCTTTAGAATAACCAGGGAAAAACTTTAGAAACAGTTGGGCTAACAGAGTTGTCTTTCCTACGCCTCGCAAGCCCGGGATGCTAACCATTCTGACTTCCTTCTGTCCAGCAATAAAGTCGTTGATTAGCTTCTCAACCCGAATGAACATATTTCTGGTGAGATACTTATTGCCTTGCTCGTCTTGGATATAAGTCTTCAACAAGGCCGGCGCGCGATTAAGCTGATTCTGGAGATATTGATTAACTTGCAAGTTATTCATAACTACCGAACTTTTATACAAATGCCAGTTTCTATTATAGTCAACTATAACAGAGATGTCAAGTGACCATTTTTCAGGCTAAAAACCAGCCTTTTTCTGTTTAGTTTCTAAAATATCCACTCTTTTTTGCGGCCCGCCTTGTGGCGAGGCGGGCTAATTTCCAGGATAAAATGAACTGTGCTAAATTTAACTTGTTGTAGCAAGAAAGTTGAGGACCGTCCCTCAATTAGTCCCTCAATTACTCAATTACTAACGCCCATAAGATAAATAACGCAACTATCTACTCTTTAATCTCGTGAAGGAAATCAATATTATATTTTTTCAATAGGTTTTTTGTCAAATTAAGCGTCTCTTTAATTTCATTAGAAGGTTCGAATTTGGTTACGAATTTAATTATCGGTTTACATCCTTTGTATTCCTTTTTAAATTCATCGCTTAAAATATACCCTACGTATCGGTTAATTTTGACTTCAAATTGTTTCTTAAAAGAGAGGGTATCCGCAGGCTCTGTTGCCAACAAAATACATAATACTACGGCATGCTCCTCTTTGTCTTTATCTGTATATATGATATCTATAACATTCGGATCTCCCCAGGTCATATTACTATTATACAAGATTTTGAAAGCAAAATTCCAAAATGTCCACCTGGGGTGGAAACGTAGCTGCACCTAGGGATGTAAGCCATTTTTAAGGCATGACTGCTCGCCTCGCGCCTCTAGAATACAAGTTTATTTACCCATTTGGGAACTTTGGATTTACCCACCTTATCATATTGAGGAGTGTAGGGCTTGATGTCCAGGATGGGCGTGCCACTGACAATATCCAAACCCTTAACTTTGAGTACATTATTTTTTCTACCCAAAAGGGTCACTGTTGACATGGCAATTCTATTTGGTCTTTGGGGACAGCGACAGGCAAAAATCCCAACATATGGGATATCTTCCCTTCCCTGCGGATGATGTTTTAGGTGGCACTCGTTTTCCTTGTCCATCCAGTAAACGATAATTACATGGGAATAATCCTCAATTCCATCCAAGCCCAAGGCATACTTTTTATCAATTACAATCTCTGTGACAATATCTTTCCAGCCGGGCAAGGTGGGTTTTTTGACCTGATTTTTGGCCACACCCAGCGGCTTTAATTTAATCACTCCTTTTTTATCCTGACTATCAAGAAACTCACAGAAAATTGTTTTCATATTTGCCTTTTGATTTGTCATTATTTTAGCACAAAATTTAAACAAGGACTCGTCTTGACAAAGGCAGTCGGTTTCATTTAAGCAAACTTTAATGTCCAATTCTTTAAAAGAACAAGGTTTTATTCCAATAAAATCAGGGGTAGAAACTTTTGTCTCTGCTGAAAATGGTGAGGTGGTAGAAACCAGCTAGTCTTTCTTGGGTAGAATCCTAAACAGAATTGCCCCTTAACTATATTTTCCTAACCTCCACTTTTTTAAGAAAATGTTGAAAACAGAAAGAGAATTTATCAAAAAAGCTTTTCAACCCCAGTAAATTTGTACCTACTCCCAAACTGGCACTAAAAGCAATTTCAGCTATAAACCCCTCTCCGGCAAATTTGACTGGTACTTTGTGAATATAGGCCGGGATCTGGCCTCCATCACCCACAGTAAAAAAGATTTTTCTCCCCTCTTCCATGTTAAATCCCAGAATTTCGGCATGATCGGCATGAAAGACAGAAAAACCAGCTCCTGAATCTATATAGGCATGAAATTCAATCCATTCTCCATTTTTAGTTTTAATCTCAAGAGGAACAATCGGCTCGTCGTCTATGTAGGCAAAAATCATACCAGAAGATATTTATCTTCCTTTCGGGGAACTGCAAAAATGCTTACTTTTTTATGAGGATATTTTTCTTTAGCCTCTCTGTAAACCACATTGGCATCAAAAGAACTGGCCACAACTTTTCCCCCAATTATAGCCACTCTCTTACCGGGGTATTTTTTAAAAATATTGGCAGGAATTTTGGTTTGGGTCATAAGCAATCACCATCATATAGATTAACAAAAATCTACATAAGTTGCAATATTATCTTTTTTGCGGCCTCTAAAATACAAACCTCTTTATTTAATCCCAACCTTCCAAACACCTTTTTCCCTAAAAGCAGGAATAGTCTGGCGTTTGGCCGCATTAAGGATAACTGGTGCCGGTTTCTTGTGTCTAAATGCATATTCTGTTGCCTCAATAATTTTTTGTCCTTTTAAATAAGCTACTCTTTTGTGCAAAGCTTCCAGCAAGGCAAGAGAAATTATTCTTTCCATTATTCTGGTTATTTTTTTATCGCGATACTCACCAAATGAACGGTAATAGATTTGTTTTTCTTTATCCCGGATAATTATTCCCGGGAATCCTAATCTATACAGTTGAAAATTTATAATTACCCGGCCAATCCTGCCATTTCCGTCATTAAATGGATGTATTGTTTCAAAATCAAGGTGAAATTTGGAAATCTTCTCTATAAAATAACTTACATTATCGCTTGAATATTCAATTAAAGCCTCTTCTAATAATCGCTCTATATGTTCCGGAGCAGTTGCAATAAAAGTTCCTATTCGCACATACTCCCCTTTTTTACGCAATCTACCTGCAATACTTTCATCAATATTGCCAAGGAGCATTTGATGCAATAGTAAAATAATCTCTTTTGATATGTCTTGGGCAGATTTAGAATAGACATATTCCATCACTCTGGCTAGATTTTTGGCTTCAAATACCTCACGAAGGCTGACATTACGGGAAACCTCCATTTCTAAAAGTATTTTCTCTGTTTCTTTTAAGGTAAGGGTGGAATTTTCAATGGCATTGGAGTTATAAACACTTTCAGGGATTTCAGCTTCATCAATGAGCTTAAGTAATGAGTCTTTGCCAATTCTTAAATGGTCATATTCTTTTTTGAGAATTTCTATTCTTTTTTGGAGTAAGGAGGAGATTAGCATAATATAAGTATTATATACTATTCACGCTATTTTGTCAATTTAGCGTGAATTCAATGCCATTTACGACCTAAATTCACGTTATTTTGGATTGTCGAAAATGGGAATAACATAATTACCATAACGCCACTCGCGCTGGCTTTCCGCTGGAGCAGACACAAAAGTATTACCGATTGATGTGGCGTTTGATTTGGGATCAATATAAACACCGTCTCCACAGTTTGTAATAATATTATTTCTAATAATCTGCGCTCCGGCTATTGAGGCAATACCGGTATGGCAGTCATCAATAATATTGCCGGCGACTTCTTGATTGCCGTTAAATTTAAGATCAATTCCTTCATGCCCAGCATCAGATAAATGATTGTTTATTATTTTAATATTCGAATTAGCCGCAGATATGGTTTTTCGGCATTTGAAGTAAAAACAATCTGCTTATCTTTTGTTCCCCGGGCCATTAACTTTTGCAGGACAAAAAGAGAAGAGTGGGTAGTGGTGTAGCTTTTAAGTTTTGATCATCACCAACTGCAAATTTAACAACAGTCCCGGGCAAAACAGTCAAGTTTCCCAAAATTTCCGTATCTCCGGTAATAGTAATTTCTCCGCTCCAAACTTGATTGCCCAAATATCTACCGCTTATTTTTGTATTTGCGCTATTGGTAGTTGAAAAAAACTTAAAAGCTAAAAATCCCACGACCGCAAACAAAGAAAGGAACAACAAAATAATAATTTTTTTCTTGCTCATTATTTAATTGTACCAAAAAAGAAACTGGCTCGAGAATCGTAACATTAATAATGAGCATAGTCGAAGGATAGCTCAAATCAGGGAGAGTTGACTCCTACGTATCATTATGATACGCTAGAAACATATGAATGATACGCAAATAAACAACCGGCAGACTAAATTACTGGAATTTTTATTAGTAAACTCTCCGTCTTCAAGATCCAAAATCGAAAACTTCTTGAAAGATGACAATGTTTCCCGAATAACCATAATTCGAGACTTAAATTATCTTGTCAGTATTGGTTTAATTGAACATGTTGGGGGCGGTAAGTATGTGGAATACCGTCTCAAGTCAGAAAAAGAATTACTTATTCCCATAGATCTAGAAAAATACTTCTCAACAGTAACCGATACTAGAAAAATCAAATATCCTGCATTTAATTTTAATTTGATTAATCGCTTGACAAGGTTATTTTCCAAAGACGAATTGGAGCTGTTTGAACAGGGAAAAAGCAAATTGAAAAATAAATTTGCTTCTTTGGACAAAACTATATTAAAACATGAGCTGGAAAGGTTTACGATTGAATTTTCATGGAAATCTTCCCAAATAGAAGGCAACACTTATTCTCTGCTCGAAACCGAGGAGTTAATAAAAAATAAAAAGGAGGCAAAGGGGCATGATAAAAGTGAGGCAACAATGATTCTCAACCACAAAACAGCCTTTGACACGATTTTAGAAAAAAGAGAGAGCTTCAAAGAAATCACTGTTGCGGATATTAGGATGATTCACTCGGAACTAGTAAGAGAATTGGATATAAAATCTGGAATTAGGGAATCTGCCGTGGGAATCACCGGAACAAAATATCTTCCACCGGATAATAAATGGCAAATAGAGGAAGCTCTAAATAAATTAGTGGTTCAGACAAAAAAAATCAAATCAGTACCAGAAAAAGCTCTAATTTTTCTTGCTGGTATTGCTTATTTGCAACCCTTTACTGACGGCAACAAAAGAACCTCCAGAATGATCAGTAATGCCATTTTACTGGCGAACGGCTATTGTCCTCTTTCCTATAGGAGTGTAGACGAAGTTGAATATAAAAAGGCTTTAATTCTTTTTTATGAACAAAATAATCTTTACCATCTAAAAAGAATCTTTTTAGAACAACAAAAATTCGCAATAGATAACTACTTTCTTTAAGCAGAGAGACCAAAACTGGCATTAGCATAAGTAGCAATTGGCTCCCTAACCCTGACATTCTTATACCAACTATTGAGAAGATATTAAGGGCTTTTGAGAATGCCTGCCCGCCTCTGGAGGGTAATTCAAATGGAGTTGATAAGAGTAAGGTGGGAGGAGATAAAGAAGTTTAATTTAACTCAAAGTAAACCCTTTAAACTTACATCAAACACCTCTTGAAAAACCATTTCAATTCTGCTTATACTAAATTTAGATAGAAAAATGAAAAATAAAAAACTACTTTTGGATATTCTCGCTATAATCATTCTTACTGTTTTAGGAATTATTTTGGTTAAAACTCAAATTCTCCCCCGTCTGGGCGGATTTTACAGATGAACACATTTACTATCACTGGTGACAAACTTGATCTTTTACCACAAATTCTCTCTCTGGAAAAACGCAGCGATCCGATCTTCTTTGCAATTCTCCTGGCGATAATTATCTTTTTTGCTGTACTGGCTATATTTAGAATTAAAATTTTTGGGAAGACTTTATCAGAATATACAAAACCAATCTGGTATCTGATCTTGATTTCCATAGCTGTAGTTTTCTGGCAATATTTAGTTGGACTTAAGATTGATGAAAACTTACTCCCCTTAAGAATAAGCCAGTGGGTTTGGGAGGCATGTATTGCCATCTCAGCCTATAAACTCATTAAAAATTCAAATTTTGGTTATGGTAATTTGTTTTTTTTGGGGATCTTGTATAGCCTGATTATCCACGGATTAAAGATCACTATCAGATATCTCTTTTACGAAAAGACATTTTTATATTTGATTGACAGATTTTTATATGGAAGCCTGCTGGTGATGGCAATTGTCTTTATCGGTGGTTCAATGTTTATCTTCTTCCGACGAAGGGGAATGCTCAAATTTTAGGCTACACCAAACACCTTACCATCTAGGGAGATAGAAACACCACACTATAGCTACCCGGTATCAACTCATACTTAAACTCTGTGTTTTGGAGCCTCCATTTGGGAACAAATTCATCCCAACTCATCCAGCTTTTGGTATCTGGAATCCAGTAGAGCTTTACTTGCTGTTGGTTATAACCGATGACCGTCACGAAAGTGTCATCCTCAACCTCATTTTGGGGCGATCTCGCCTCCTCCATATCGTCTTCTATCGCCACCACTACCGGAATCCCCAAAGAAACTATCTTTTTAAGATACCCAACCGCTTCTTCTTGAGAGGCAAAGAGCTTTATCTGCTCCTCCGGACTTTCAAGTAAGGTGGCAAATGTCCGTTTGAACTTTGTTCCGCCCCCATCTTTCCCGTAAAAACCAAAATAGAGCCTGTCTCCCAAACCGTATTTTTTGAGCTGTCCAAACAGCCTGGTCATATCCCGTTCATAAGAAGGGGTTAGTATATCCTCGAAAAATTGTTGATAATCCTGACCACCAAACTCTTTATAAGCATAAGCAATTGCCGAACAAAAGCAACAGCCTTTATCACCCTTGTAATACTTAATTTCCCCGATATCAAAAGCCCGAGGCGCCACTACGCCATCCAGCTCGGCCCATCTACCTATCCGTATCCTTTCTGAAACGGGCGTTTGAGTGGAAAAACGAGGAGATATCTTCCCGTCTCTGGCCAAAATAACGATCGCCACAATCAGGACCAGGACCATTATTACCACCATCAGCCACTTCTTTTTATTCATATTAATCTCCTCCTGTACAATCCTTAGAGCAATTTTCCCTAGTTTCACCTAAACTTGGTTCACACAAATCATTACCACAAACACCACTACCTGATGCCGGTTCTGATTGTGAGGATGTGGAACTTTCTCCTCTGCGGAAGATGTTTTTGATAAAGTTGACGATACTTTCCAAAAAGCCTATTTTGTTCTCTTGTCTCATCTGACTTTCCTGGGTGGGCTCAATTACTTTTGAACAGTCAAAAACCTTTCCCCGGTCCTGGGAGATGTAGGTTTCAAAAAAGTAAACCGAGCCACCGGTGCCGGCCGCAATGTATTTTCCGTTGGCTGAAATATCAATCTCCTCGATATACTCGTTAAAAGGAATTTCTGTTTTTGATTTCGTGTTTCTATCAAGAATGTAGAGCTTATTGTCAGTCCCTCCAGTGGCAATAAAACTGCCGTCATCTGCTATATCAATTCCGCCCAAAGAGGCGTTGACCTTCCAGCTGGCAATCGGGGTATTTTTGACAGAGTCAAAAATATAGGCATCTCCGCCAAAAGTGGCCGCCCCGATATATTTACCATTGGGAGTGAAGTTTAAGGCTCTAACAGAACTTCTGCCTGGTGTTGGAAATTTCCAAATCTGTCCTTTGTCTTTGGAAAAAAGAAATATGGCTCCGTCATCTGCCTCACTACCAACTGCCGCAAGTGCACCATCGGCTGATATTTTGCTTCTGTGTACCGGAGAATCACGCGTCAGCTGTTCGCTTTTAATTAAAGGGGTATTGGAGTCTTTGGAAAAAAGATAAAAGCGCTTGTCCGGGCAGCCGGTTGATCCGGCGATAAATTGCCCGTCATCAGAAAATGAGACATCATGGAAATTACCGGCAGCATGGTATTGCCAAAGTGGCTTTTTGTTATTCTCGTTCCAAAGAATGATAAGATTTGAATTAACATTTTCCTCGTCTCCGGCAGTGGCTGCTGCCATGTATTTTCCATCTTTGGAGATGGCCACATTATAAGAATTTCCGCCGGAATACATCCAGATCGGCTTACTGCTTGATTTATCAAAAAGCGCCACTTTTTCCCCAAAAGCGGCAATGATTTTTGACCCATCACCGGATATGTCAACTCCTCCCTTAACATCATCCCCTATCCGGCATTGTTCACAGTTAAACTGCCATAAAGGTTTTTGAGGGGTTGCAGTATCAAAAAGATAGATATGCTGTGAGGTTTTGGCTGCCAGATATTTGCCATCATCTGACAAGGCAATTCCTCCCACCCACTCTTTACCGGTGGAAAAACTTAAGATCTTTTTACCCGATTTTTTTTCAATAACGGCAATTTCGTTTTTATCAAAAGCGGTGGTAAAAAGAACCGGGCCATTGTCGGGAGAATCAATGATTGAGGCGCGGGTTTTCCCTAAACCATTTGATGCCTCGAAGTAATAGAAATTGGAGTCGATTTTATTTGGCACATATTTATAAATATATTTCACCCCTTTTCTATAGTCATTGTCTTTTTGATTTTCCTTTTGCATGTCAATCATTTTTCCATTAAAGTAAATTTGCATATACTCCGGCTTTCGTCCATCCTTGTCGCGGTAAATTACCGAGTAGGTGTATCTTTGGCAAGGTGGCCCCCAGAACGGATAAACACGGCCGCCAGTAAGTTCGGGATCATTTGGAGTTTGGGGCAGTTTGGGGATTATACCTGCCGGAGAGCCTAAAGATGAATCAATTTTTGCTTCCGCGAAAACTGAACCGGAGAAATAGAAAAAGCTAAATAGCAAAAAACCTAAAACAATAAACAAGTTTGTTGCTGGCGCAATAAGTTTTTTAAGTTTCATTGGCAGGTATTAATTCTATTAAACCATAAGGAGAGGCTGAAAGCAATCTAATAGTAGGTGTAAGGTTAATTTAGAAATTATTCGAACCTGAAGAAAATGCCTATACAAAAATCTAAATGATCTCTTTTTATTCTCAAAATCCAGTCTGGGCTCGAGAATCGTAACTCTAATATAACCAGAGCTTGCTGCTTCGGAGCTTATTGCTCAAATTAGAGAGGAAATAGAAAAAGTCAGGCCCTCTCTTATTCCTGCTGCTACCTAAACTTGGTATATTAAGTCACAACTTGCTCCCCCTAGTTAATGTATTCAGGAACAGAGAAATTGATTTTTCTAACTACAATTCAGAAGACTTAACCACTTTTACATTTTCACTTTCATCCGGTGCTTGCCAATATTTAAGGTAACTATTAAACATTTCTCCGCTTATCTCAAATGAATCTTTTGTGGGATTTTTGCTTCGGTTAATAACCCTTTCTTTCATTTTCTTTACCGAGCTTTCTACATAATAAAAAATTGGCTTTGCTCCTACTTGTAGTATTCTCTTCTTTATATCATCTCTTTGGGATTTAACCCAAAAACCTTCATCTATTATCACATCTTTTCCAGCTTTTAGAATTTTGAAGGCAATATCTGTTGCTAGTTTAGTTATATTTTTGTCATAAACTTCAAAGTTATTATCTAATGTTATTTTATTTCCGAATATTTTAATAATCCATTCATCCTTGGTTACCCTGATTGCCCCTGTTTCTTTTTCGAGTTTTCTAGCAAAAGTCGTCTTACCTGCTCCGATAAATCCGCAAATAACATAAGCGATAGGTTGTTTTTTACTCATGAAATTATTATAACAAATGGAGGAGTTAACTATTTAGACAGTTATGAAGCTCTAAAAAAACTTGGCTCCCCTCAGTTAGCGGACTTAGAACTCTATTTTACACAAACTGAAGAAGATTTTGAACCCATATTTTTGTAGTCTTATGCTTAAAAAAGTAAGTCCCAAATCTCCATATTGGCAAAAGCTTACGATTGAGGATCGTAGGGCTGTAATTAACGCTATCGTCAGTGGTTCGCCAGAAATAATTAAAGAAATATTAAAGCCATTTTATAATTCTTTACCAAAAGAAAGCCGCATTTTTCTTAGAAAGCATTTAAAAGAACCTATAACTCCTATACTCAACATCTAATGCATCCTCTTGTGAATTTATACAATAAACTTTCTACTTTAGACCTTTAATCCCCTGCGGGGATCTGCAGGAGATTAGAACCCATTACCCCATAATAACCTTAGGAGAGTTAAACCTGAGCTTGATCTGTAGTCTGTTTAAGCACCAATCTTCTATAAGCTACATCAAAACGTATTGCAGTCCTAAAAAGCTGGGAGTGCAGGTGTATTTTCTCCTCATCATCTTCCTTTATAGCACCCGCTGCTTTTAATTCTTGTAAACATCTGTATACGTTTTTACTCAAGTTTAATTTTTTGAGTTCAGTTTTAGTCAAAGGATTGTCAGCCCCAGCTAAAGTTGCTAAAATTTTGTCTTTTTCGTTTTGCTTCTTTTTAAAGGTATACATAGTTGAAAATTCTTTATCTTGTAAATCTAAAGCTGTATCGAAAATTACCTGGGTCCAGTCGTTTTGATCAATCAACCCATCCTTATCTGTTTCTATTAAATTATGTCCCAGTATCTGTATAGAATGTGGGTAGCCACCAGCTACTTGAATATTTCTATTTAAGGCATCTTCATCCCATTTAACACTTACTTCTATAAAACCCTTTGTCAAAACTTCCTTGGCATCCTTTATCGGCATGACACCTAATTCTTTTATGTCAAACGTTCTCCTAGAAGAACTATCCACCGAGAAAAAACGTTTCATATCTTCCTCGTAACCAATTAGCAAAAAGGCTATTTTGCCTAATCCATCTACATCTAAAGTAGTAATAATATTTCTTAGTATCGAGGCTGCAGAAGGAATATCCTCTAGGTTATGCAGTTCATCAATGATAATTAAAACCCCATCCTGGGTATCTTTTTGAGTATCATCTGAAGTATCTACTTTTTTATTAAGACTTTTTATTATATTGGAGAGGATTGATACTGTCTGATCTTTTATTGTGATATCAAGCGCGCTTTTAGTCGCCTTGCTTGATAAATCAACACCTACAGATGATCCAAATGCACCAATCTGAAATTTTCCGTTATTAAAAAGCTTACCTAACCTTCCAACCATATCTTGTACAAGAGTTTTATCCATCTGGTCTGTAAGTTTATTTACACTTTCTTGTAAAACACTGCTTATGCTTTGACCTTGCTCTGTAATGTAATATGACGTTAGTAAGTTCAAGCTGTAAAAACCCTTGTCGTTTACCCTAGAAATATAACCAACAAGTTTTGCAAGTGCTGTTTTCCCTATACCACGTTCTCCAAAGATCAGAAAGTTAGCGGGCATTCCATGTTTCACCTGAGTAAGTTTTTGACAAATTTCTTTTACCTGTTCAACTCTACCAGCAAAAAGAGAGGGGGTGACCACAGAGTTAGGGTTAAATGGATTATAGTCTGCCACGGCGTCATTGTATATTTTATGTAAAAAATTATCAATTTATGTATTTTTTACGTATTTTCTTGTATCTGCTATATATTTATAGAGCAAAGGGGGGAACTTTTAAGATACGGGATTATAAAAGATGTGGGGAAAATATATGTAGGCTTTCACATCCATTGTCCCAAAAACCCCAGGCAAGTAAGATTCCCAGATAGGTATCCTTTGGGATTTAAAAAGGAAAAATATCTTTGACGTTTACTCCAAGTATCCTTGCAATCTTATACACCAATTTTAAGTTTGGTCTTCTGTAACCGGTTTCAATATAACCGACCCATGTAGTAGAAACTCCAACTTTTTCAGCTAGTTTTTCTTGAGTTAATCCTTTTTCTTGCCTGATCTTTTGAATCCTTCTACCTAAGCGGTAGTCTTGTTTCGTTGTAGCCATATGCTAAGGCTAACAACCTACGGGCAATAAGTTTACTAATCTATATATTAAGATTTAGCTTTAAAATGGTTGTTTTTTATAAACTAATGGGTTAGGATGAAATGGTAATTTCAAATTAAAATTAAAATGAGGATTGATCTTAAAACGCAATGTATTCTTGTTGCAATACTTCTTATACTAGCTATTCCCTCTGGATGGCCGTATGGTTTTTATCAATTCCTAAGACTCTCTATATTCGTTACCGCAATAATTGTAGCTTGGGGTTTTTATAAATCTTATCTCCCCGCTTGGGCATTTATCTTTGGATCGGTTGCTTTCCTATTTAATCCTCTATTACCAGTCTATCTTAACAAATCAAGCTGGGTTCCGATTGATCTTATCTCAGCAATCCTTTTCTTTTTAGCAGCTTACTCAGTCAAAAGGAGACATAACTAGATGAAAAATGAGAATGAAAAATCTCCAAGATGGATACCAATCAGTCAAGGGTTTATCTGGTTGTTTGTTGTATTCCTAATTTATTCCTTTTTAGGGTTTAATCTAATTACTTTTCTTCTGGCTCTAATACCTTTAGCTTTGGGTTTAAGAAGTCTGAAAACTGGCTTCTTCGGAAGTGATAGTTATATCAATAAAATGGTTTCCTCAATTCCCAATAAATATCTTAAAATTCTGGAGTCAGATAACCTAAATATTGATCAAGTTTTGATAAACTTAGAGTATTTGGAGGAAGCAGAAAAAAACCTACTCCACCCAAAAGAAATTTTAATGGGGACAACACCAATTGTTATTAGAATCGCTTATAATTTATTATTCGATAGCTCATTTTTTGTTCCTGGGTTTTTAACAGATAATCCAAAACAGTTTTTTTGGTATATTGCAGCGTATCCGGATGTCATTGATTTTTTCTATCCTATGCTAACAAGGGATCAACCGTTTGAAGAGTACAAAGAAGAAGATATTGATGATATAGAAGAAAGAGCTAGTAAGAAAATGGACTTGTTTGAAGAATACTTCAACAAAAAATATAACTTGTTAGATGGCGAATCAACTGATTTAAAACCGGTTGATTCTATCCATGATTTTTTAATAGAACTAAAAAACTATTATAAGACTGTCCTGCATAAGAAATATGCTCTTGAGAAATAAGAATATTTAACAAAAAAATTATTATTTATGATAAATGATGGATAATATCTTTACCACAATTGGGTTTTTTGTTGTTTATATTGCTTTTGCACTTGGGACGTTTGGCATTTTGAAGTGCACCTTAGAAATTCGTCAAATTGAATCCTTTGTGGAAAAACATAGTTGGATGGTTCTAATAATAGTGATCTTATTTTTATTTATTCTAGTTATTGGCATACCTATGATACTCCTTGAGTGGTTTTGAGTTTTGATATCAATAAAAGAGATATTTTAATTGCTATAATTGATTATCAATCTGTGAAGGGCTATACCTTAGATATAAAATGAAAAATAAATTTATAACCTTCTTTTTAAGAATACTTCAAGTTTTATTTCATCCAAAGATACTACTGATAATCACCGTCTTGATGCTTTTAGCAGATTATGCATTATTCAAAAAGCTTGGGGATGATTATGAAAATAAATTAAAGGTTGTATATGCTTTATTCACCATTGGAGAAACATATATAATTATCGGATTTTCAATTGCGCTGTTCTCAAAATTACGAATGGTTAAATGGTATAAAACTTTCTTGCTGCTTGCAGTACTTCTAATAATCAGTATTAATATCCTTACCAGATTTACAGATTTCAATAATACTTTCAGAATTATAGATCACACAGTTGTTTTATTAATCTTTATTTTTCTGTTAACCGCTGTACTCTTGGTAATAAAACATGTCGCCTTTTACATCTTACACCTTAGAAAACAAAAGATTTTAGTATTCCACCGCAACCTTAAATTACCTCTTAGATTGTTGATGATTGTTGTTATGATTGGTATCGTAGTTTTTGGCATCTACCGGATATATACACTCGAAAATAGACTGCAAAGAATTGAAAACAAGCTTGGAGGTCCAAAAAAGCTAAACTGCAATGAAAAAGATACCATTGATAAAGTCCGTCAGTCGGTTATCCGTATCATAGGAGGAGAGTCGGAGGGATCAGGCTTTGCCATTAAATCTGATGGTGTAATTTTAACAAACTTCCATGTAATTGAATTTGAACCAAGTCCAAAGGTTGTTTTGCCGGATAACACATTTGAAACTGCAGAGATAATTATGGCTGATAAAAACGCTGATCTGGCAATTATAAAGATTAGTAAAGATCTCCCTGTTATATCCTGGGGTGATCCAAAAGAACTTGAGTCCGCCGAGGAACTTTTGGCAATAGGATTTCCTTTAGGAGGATCTCTTTCAGGAGAATCTTCTGTAAACAAGGGATCCTTATCCGCCAGACGAAGGTCAAGGGATGTAGGGGTAGAATATCTCCAGACGAATATTACTTTAACTCCGGGAGTGAGCGGAGGACCAATGGTTAATGTTTGCGGTGAAGTTGTCGGCATTAACGCCGCCGGTTTGGCAGGGCTCGGAATTGCCATCTCCTCTGATTCCATCAAGCAAAAATGGCTAGAGATGGCATTATCAAAAGATTCACTCAAAGATGTTAAAAAAATAACTTTTGATGATACGGAAAGCGCTGAGTTTGCTGTTGCAACCTTTTATAATTATTTAAAGGTGAGAAAACTGGAAAAAGCATTTGAGATTCTGTCAGACAATTTTAAGCAGGGACATAGTTTTGATTACTGGAAGGGAGGGTATGAATCCTTGCTTGATACAACAGTCATTAAAATTGAAGAGGATAAAAAAGTAAAGGATCGTGTAACAGTTAAGCTCTCAACTAAGGATATGGTCTATGATGAGATTGTATATAAATACTTTGAGGGTTACTGGGATGTTAAAAATATTGATGGAAAGTGGAGACTTTGGGAACCAAAAATCAAAGAGGTGGGAAATCCAGACTACTTATGGTTTGATGAATAGAGCATGAATATCCAATAATAATTGGACTGCAGTACTAATTAATTTCTTGTCAACTATTGTGCGTCTTGCACTCTAAATATACCCCTTTTTTCATCGGAAATTATCTGAACATTTTGAACATTTAATTGATTTTTAACTTTACTTCTTTTCATATCTGCTTCCCATCCGGAGAACTTATAGATCAGCTCTATTGCTTTAAGCCGCAAAATGTGGTCAGGACCCGCCGTGACAATCTTTGATCCGTCTTTTTTATATATAACCCTATTCTTTTCGGCTTTGATAGCATCTTTTAATATTTGGATGACGGTATTCATACCTAAATCTGCTTGTTCATAAAGCCCCCTAGTTACCTCCCCCGTCTTTTTGAGCAATCTTGATCCTAAAACAGCAGCAGAAGCCCTGTTAGTTAATCCAAAAGCCAGCATATAGGCTTTGGTCATATTGCCATTTCTTACATATTCTTCAAGGAATTTTAACTGCCGTGGATTCAGATCAGTAATAGCTCGTATAGGCTTAGACATAGCTTATATTATACTAAAATCAGGCATGGGTGATAATATACGTACAAGGTGGGAGTACTTAAGTTGGTACCGTTCCTAGAGGTAGGGTTATATTAGGGAGAAAAGATCAAGGGGGTGTGTGGTGTTGACACTACTCCTATCCATACTCACTCCATATGTACCCCCTAAAACCTTAACCTTTCTTAACCTTTTAAGTTATAGATTGAGCCGAAAAGTAGTAATATCTACTCAGTTCATAATAAAAATGAGTATAAAACTGAAGATTAATATAAAGAATAAGCATAAAAAAGACATTAGTTCACTGTCCCCTCTGACTAAAAAGAAGATTTTAGAGGTTGTTGACTATCTTGAGAAACAGGCAGAGATAACCCCATCTTCAACTGGAATTATTTATCCTGTTATTGGTAGTGATACTGATGATTATAATGACAGGCTGATAATAAAAAAATTAGCAGAGTGGAAAGTCCTGAAAATCTTGTCGGTAGATATACCCTCAAGACCCAATTACTTTGAAGTCATGAGCTCCTTGGAAAAGCTACGCCATATAAAAAATCTCATTGAAGCTAAAGAAATGCCGGAAATAAATGGTAATAGAAAATCAGATTATCCATTAGAATTAGTATTAGCGGGTAAAGTTTTAAAGGTACAGGGTTATGTACTTCAAGAACCAGTTCATTTGATAACTATTCAAGCGGTTGGTTCTGCTACACTCTTTGAGCCGCTTTTTAAAATTTGCCGATCACAACCAACAAGTTGGAAGACCATATCAAAAAAGAAGATTGAAGCCACAGTAGGGTATGACAAAATTTCATCATTTAAAGAGGTTTTAAAAGAACTGACCAAGTTTTCTAAATATACAAGTGGGGTAGGTTTAAAAGGTGCTCTACGCAGTTTATTTATCGGAAAGGTAAATGATCAGACTGGTATAAAGATTCGGATAGCAGTCCCGATTAAAGACTGGAATAATTTACCAACCAAGAAGCAGGAAGAGGTTGTCAATAGGCTTTTAGAAATATCATCTTCAAGAAGTTAGTTACCTTAGATAGGAAATTTCTTTAAATTTCTTTAAAATTCCTGAAGCTAAAAAAAAGAGTTTAGGCTCAAAAACGGGTGTAATATAACCCTATTATGAGCCAGAATAAAACTTATTATGAGACACAGTCGTTGCCCTTAGCAACCACATTACTTTGCCTTGGTATTTCACTAGATTCCGTTACTAAAAATCAGGAAGGTAAATCTACTTTTGTTTTTCCCCAAACCAAAGAACTCAATCAAGTAATAGAACTTTTCTGGAAGCGAGAACTGAAAGTTGAGCCAAATTCCTTCTGGGAAGCTCAAAGGTTTCTAAAAAGCCGGATTTATGGGGAATAAATATGTTGACAGATGAAACAATGGTTAAGTTTAAAGAAGTGAATCAGAGATTAGGTATCAAGGATGGGTTTGATGACGTGCTTGGGTGGACATTTGCTCAAGGTGCAGAGGATGCAAGATGGTTAGAAGAACAAAAGAGGGGTATTTCTCCTTTAAATCCACAGCAAGCAAATGCTATTCCGCCAGTAGAAACTCTAGGGTTGGAAGTGGCGGAAACGAATTATTCAGATTCCAACTCACCTAAAATTCTAACTTGGGAAGAATTTATAAACCAGCCTTCAAAAAAGCAGGAATACATCATAGAAGGTATTTTGAGACCTGGATGGTTAGCAGTATTAGGGGGTCATGGTAAGCAGGGTAAGACTACAATCGCCATACATCTTTTAAACGCTTTAAGTCAGGGTAATCAATTCATTAACAATACCCAAGCAGCACCCTCTATTCATTTAAACTTTGAGATGCATGAGGATGATTTAAGAGAATTAATTAAAACTGTAAGTAAGGATTCATCGCTTAGAGTAAATGCAAAAGTCATCAACTATCTTCCTGCTCCACTTAATCTTAATTGGTTGGAATCATTTCTAACTAAAGAGGAACTGCCGGGTGTTTGTGTAATTGATTCATTTAGAGCTGCATTTATGCTTACAGGTGATTCTGAAAATCAAGCAGGTACAGTAGGTGTTATTCTTCGCAGACTCCAAGCAATAGCTAGAAAAACAGGTTGGACAATTATAGTCATTCATCACTTTAGAAAATCTGGTACAGGTGAAGCATTAGACCTTGCTGGAAGTGGAGAGTGGCTTGCTGCTCCTGATGTAATTTACACCTGGAATTGTCCTAAACCTAAAGAGCCAGGTACTTTGACCATTACTGGAAGGGTATCTCCAATTGAACCATTATCAATAAGGTTGTCTAGGGAGAAAATTGAATTTTTAGGTACAGTTATAGAGCAAACAATAGAATCAGAGAGAAAAAGAGTCCTAGATAATTTAACAGAAGAACCGCAAACAAGTGATGAGATAGCAGAATCAACAGAATTGCCTGCTTCCACAGTAAGGAGAAGACTTGAGGAGTTAGTCAAGGATAATCAAATACAGAGGCAAGGCGAAGGGAAAAAAGGAAATCCGTATCTTTGGCAACTTACTCCTGCACGAGGAGTAGAATGATAAAACCCACTCCTGAATCTGCTGCCAAGTTACAAAAGATATTGAGCAAACGCATTGGAAGAGAATTATCTAATGAAGAGCTTGAAGAAGCATATGATGCCTTAATGGGCTTTGCTATAGCATTAGTTGAGTTAGATAGTAATGAACCAAAATACCCTATTGCAAATACTAATCCTAATGTTCTACAGTATGTATAGAGTTGATAGGAGTTTAAGAATGAAAAAAGGATTAGTTACTGTTAAAAAAGCTGCACAAACACTAGGTGTGAGTGTACAAACATTAATTCGGTGGGATAAAAAAGGCAAGCTTAAAGCTTCCCGCCACCCCATGAATAACTATCGCCTATATAGACTACTCGACCTTAAAAAGATTGCAGACAAAATAGGAAAATTATGAACGAAGAATCTGTAGTTTTGACTTATGAAAGAGTAAGCACGGATGACCAGGCTCAAACTCAATCATGTAACGACCAAAAAGCAGTTAATGACAAGTTTATTGCTTCTAATGGCTGGAAACTGGCTGAAAACGGTGACTACCGAGATGAAGGTATCTCAGGATCAATCACGGATAGACCAGGCTTGCAAGACCTACTAATAAGGTGTAGCGAAGATAAAAATATAAAGGCTGTAGTAGTTACAGAAACAGACAGACTGGCAAGAGGTAACAAATCTTTTATTCCCATCCGTGAAGCACTCAAAAAGTATGGAGTTAAGGTGATTGCAGTTACTCAACCCATGATTGATGATTCTGATGAGGGTGAGATGCTGGGAGAAATCATGGGAGCAATAAATGGGTTCTTTTCTCAAATTACCAGACGCAAATCAATGCGAGCCCTAGATGAAAAAGCTGCTAGAGGTTGGTGGCCGGGCTGGGCGCCGGTCGGCTACAGAAACGTCAACATAGGCACGGAAGAAAAACCAGATAGGATTATTGAGATTGATGAGGATAAAGCACCTTTTGTACGCCAAATTCCGAAACTTTATAACCAAGGCTTATCTTATCAGGAAATTTCAGATAAATTACACAATGAAGGGTTGCGTGGTAAGGCTGATGGTAAAGCTTCTCCCGAGGAGATCAGGAAAGTTCTTTTTAATGATTTCTATTTAGGTGAGTTTTTATGGCGTGGTAAGAAATATAGAGCTAATCACCCTCCCCTTTTCAGTTATTTAGAGGTACAAAAAGCCAGAAGTAGATCTAAAGAAAAAGGACACATTCATACAACGATAGATCTAAAAGATAAGTTTATTTTTAAGAGATTAAACTTCTTCTGTGGAGGCTGTAAGGACTTAAGGATTACAGCCGAATATAAGGTCAAAAAATATAAAAGGACAAATAGAATTGCAGAATACATCCTTTATCATTGCACCAAGTCTAAGGGCGGATGGAAAGCATGCACCCAACCTAGTATTAACCATGATGATCTTATAAAAGAGTTTGCTTATAAGGCAGTACAACCTATTGAAATAGATGAAGAGGTAGCAGAATTCATGTTTGAGGAGCTGGATAAAGAATTTGCTCAAAAGAAAGAGGAAAGGGCTAAGCTACTGGATTCTGTTAATCGGCGTTTAGGGCAAATTGACACAGAACTTAAAAATCTTTTTGAAATGCGGGTATCGGGAAAAATTACTGCGATTGGTGATAAAAGTCCCGATGAGGTCTATGAGGAATATACAGTAAAGAAAGAGTTTGAAAGAAAAAGCTTATTAGAGGCTAGAAAGAAGCTTGAAAATAACGATCAAGCTTGGAAACAAAAAGCTTCGAACTTCTTTTCAGATTGCTGTAATGCTACAAACAAGTTTTTAGGAGCTACTGAAGAAAAACAGTACCTATTTTTGAGGCGGATAACTTCGAACGTGTTACTGGATAACAAACAGCTTGTTGTGACGCACCAATTCCCCTTTTCTTATCTTTTAAAATCACGTGACATCCAGTTGTGCTCCTCGGGTAGGGATCGAACCTACAACCTTCTCGTTACAAGTGCCCTTCTGTTTCCAAAAGGCTTGGACTATCTCATCACCACTTTGCCAAAGCTTCGAGGTGCTAGGTATATAGTCTCTACACATTTCTCCGATTTAATCAAAGTTTAGCTCGGGATTACCCCAAAGGGCTTCCCCGAATTAGCCTAGTTTTCACTCCGACATTTCTATCGGAGGCTGCAATATTTCACAGCGAGCCGCTCTACCGTTGAGCTACCGAGGAATATTTAATTTTAAATGTACTTCCCGCGAGCCGCTCTTCCTGGGTCTCCACTGGAGACCCGTGCGCACTTCGTGCAGCACCCATTGAGCTACAGGGGATTATCAATGTACGGGTGTTATTTTACCACTCAACAGTGCTGAAATCCAACCTATCTTTTTATTCAATAAAAAATAGAGATTGCCACGCCCCTTCGGGGCTCGCAATGACGGAGATAATTACTCTAAATAATCACGCAGTTTTTTGGCGCGGGTTGGGTGTTTGAGTTTTCTGATGGCTTTGGCTTCAATTTGCCGGATTCTCTCTCTGGTTACCCCAAATTCCCTGCCCACCTCTTCCAGGGTCCTTTGTTTCCCATCTTCTAACCCAAATCTAAGCTGCAAAACTCTTTTTTCCCGCGGTGAGAGAGTATCCAAAACTTCATCAAGATGAATTTTGAGTAATTCTCTGGTGGCCTGTTCGTCAGGCTGCAAACCCTGATCAGCAATAAAATCCCCCAAATGCGAATCCTCCTCATCCCCCACCGGAGTTTCCAAGGATGTTGGTTCCTGCGAAACTTTAACAATTTCCCGGGCTTTTGCAGGATCAATTCCTAAAACTGCTGCCACCTCTTCCGGAGTAGGCTCTCTACCCAGCTCCTGCATCATCCTTCTCTGGGTCCTGTTAAACCTATTAATAGTCTCCACCATGTGAACCGGAATTCTAATGGTTCTGGCCTGATCAGCAATAGCCCGGGTAATGGCCTGGCGAATCCACCAGGTGGCGTAGGTGGAAAATTTATAGCCCCTTCTCCAGTCGTATTTATCAACCGCGCGCATCAACCCGATATTTCCTTCCTCTATCAAATCGAGTAAACTCATTCCCCGTCCTACATATTTTTTGGCTATGGAAACAACCAAACGCAAATTGGCGCTGATTAATCTGTCCCTGGATTTTTTCTCGCCCTTTTCCGCTTTTTTGGCCAATTCTATTTCATCTTGGGCTGTTAAAAGGGGAATTTTACCAATATCCCGCAGATACTGCCTAACCGGATCAGTCACAGACCCTTCTTCCAAAGTTGTCAGTATCTCTAATTCTTTTTCCAGCTCCGATGCCCCTTTAACATCCGCCTCCAGCTCCTCTGCAGTTGTTTCAAATACATCCACTCCTGTTGCTAGAAGTTCTATATAAAATTCATCCAGCGCTTCAATCGTTTCCTCCGGCTTGGGAAAAACCTGCAGGATTTCCTCCTGGGTAATAAAACCCCGCTGTTTTCCCATTTTTAGGAGCTTTTTAGTATCCAATGATAATTCTTTACTTTTTTTTGCCATAATTACAAATTTTTGAGTTTAACTGACAAATCCCTGAACCTTTTAGTCAACACTGTCAACACCTCTATCTTACCAAAACTCTCGGCATTTTTTATTTCATGGGAGAGCTTTTGCAGCGAAGCTTTGATCAGGGCTTTTTTTAGCTCGGATATTACCTGTTCCAATTCTTTTTGCCAGAGTTCAGACCCGGAAAGCTTATCATCCAGTTCAGTCAAATACAACCTGTCCACTTCCAGCAAAAGTTCTTTTGGCAAATCAGATACAAACTCATTAATGCTAAAAGCCTTGCTTTTGAAAGAGATTGAATCCAAATATAAAAATAGCAGAACATAAATTTGCCTGAACGATTCCCTTAAAAATAAAGTTTCAGGAAAACCCGGCACAAAAACAAAATCCTTGGGAGGATGAAGGAGAAGCGCTATTAAATACTCTTCCAAAAGCTCCCTGCGGGAACTTACTCCCACCGCATCATCTTTAGCTTGTTGTAAAATCTCCGTATAGTTTCTTTCCTTTCCTGCCCTGGCTTTTTCCACAGCCTGGCGTAAAACCGCGTCATCAATCTTTAAAAAATTGGACAATTTTTGGATGTAATGATCACGCAGAAGATCATCGCTGATTTTAGCCCAGACAGGCACCAGTTCATCACGGATTTGCCGCAGGTGAACAGGGTTTTTCAGATCAAACCTACCTGAAACAGACTGCAGATAATAATCATAAATTGCCGTAGCAGATGCAATAGCGTTTTGCCAAAGCTTAATGTCTGTTTTAATAACTTCAGCCGCATCTTTACCCTTGCTTAAACTAATAACTTTGATGTTAAATCCTGCCCGATCTATCATCTCTATACCACGCCGCGAAGCAGAGTCCCCTGCCAAATCCATATCAAAACAAAGCAGCATATTCTGACAGTATTTTTTTACAAGATCAATTTGGCCTTCGGTTAAAGCAGTGCCTTTGGAAGCAATAACATTTTTTACTCCCATCTGATGGGATAAAATTACATCCATTTCTCCTTCCACTAAAATAGCTTCATTTTTACTTCTAATTTCTGTCCTGGCAAAATTAAGACCAAAAAGCATGTTTCCCTTATCAAAAATAGGGGTTTGGGGAGTATTGATATATTTTGGTTCGGCATTATTCAATACCCTGCCGGAAAAACCTTTTAATTTATCTTTAGCGTCAATCAAGGGAAAAGTTATTCTGCCTCTGAAACGGTCATAACTGCCTGTTTTTGAGGCTACGCCTAAACCGGAAAGTACTATTTCGGAAACATTAAAGCCGCGTTTTAATAAAAATTTCGTCAAAGACTCCCAGGAATTAGGAGAGTAGCCTAAACCAAACTGCTCAATGGAGGCATCTGTTAATCCTCTGTTTTTTAAATAATCCAGGGCTTTCTTGCCAAGTTCATGTTTGGTCAAAAGATAGTGGAAAAATTCCTGGGCTTTTAAGTTTATTGCAAATAAGCGTTCCTTAAAATCTGTTCTGTCAGGAGTTTTTTTTAAAGTCACGCCTGCTTTTTTGGCTAACATTTCCAAAGCTTCTTTAAATTCCATGCCCTCTTTTTCCATTAAAAAAGTAAAAATATCCCCGCCTTTTTGGCAACCAAAACATTTAAAAATTTGCCTCTCCGGGGAAACTATAAAAGAAGGTGTTTTTTCGCTGTGGAAAGGGCAATTAGCTTTGAAATTAATCCCTGCTTTTTTTAACGGCAGATACTCCTGCACCAAATCTACAATATTAATTTTTTCTTTAATTAGCTCAACATCATCCATAGCTTTAACAATCAATCCCATCGCCCGTATAAATCATGGCCACGAGAGATTATGGCGCAATTTTACTCCAAAACTTCTTCAAAAGCAAGTGTTGACAAAGAGGGTTTGGTGAACTATAATATGGTTTATTATGAACCATAAAATGGTTAAGTCTATCACCATCCACGCTCTTGAGGATAAACTCGCCCAACTGATTAGCGAGAAAGCCGAGCGTCAAGGCGCCAGCCTAAACCAAACAATCAAAATGCTCCTTAGAGAGTCCCTTGGCATTGCCGCCGACAGTACTAAAGCCAGAACTGCTAATTTTAAAGATATGTTTGGGGTTTGGTCAAAATCCGATGAAAAAGCTTTTTATTCCAAAGCAACAGGTTTTGAGCGCGTTGACCGCGAGGATTGGCCATGAAAAAAATTCTGCTTGACACTAATGCCTACACCAGGCTTCTGCGGGGTGACAGACAAATCCTCCAAGCACTGGGTGATGCTGATAATATCTTTGTGCCGGTCATAGTGCTTGGAGAATTATTGGCCGGTTTTCGAGGCGGCACAAAAGAGACAAGCAACAGAAAATTGCTTGAGCAATTTTTAATGAAACCCCGGGTGGAAGTAGCATTGATTAACAAAGACACGGCAGAAATCTTTGGTGAAATAAAATATAGCCTTGTAAAAGCCGGTACCCCTCTACCTATCAATGATATATGGATTGCTTGCATTGCTTTAGAGGCAGGAGCAGTCGTCATAAGCTACGACGACCACTTTCTCAAAATCCCTAAGGTAAGAGTTTGGGCCCGCCTTGCTGCGAGGCAGGCTCCTCTTGACAATTGATGAGGTTTGGTTTAATCTTGTGCTCTGATGTCCAAGAGTTTACAGAAAAAATTACTGTTTTTGGCTATCTTTACCTTAGTAGGGTTTATTGCCCTGCAGATTCCTTTTAACAAAATAATGGGTTCAAATGTTTCGTTTACTCTTTTTGACTTTTTTGCTCCCATGGCCGGGGCATTTTTAGGGCCAATTTTTGGCATTGCTTCAGTGCTAACCGTCAGCATTACCAACAACTTAATTAAAGATACTCCCTGGAGCACTGCCGCTATTATCAGGCTTTTCCCCACTTTATTTGCAGTGTATTATTTTGCCGTTATTTCCAAAAAGGGCGCCGGCAAATGGATTTTGGCTGTACCTGTTTTGGCTATTCTTATATTTTTGGCTCATCCCATTGGCAGACAGGTACCCTACTATACTTTATTCTGGTTAATCCCTTTAATTGCCTATAAATTCAAGAGCAATCTATACTTAAAAAGTTTGGGGGCCACTTTTACAGCTCATGCCGTAGGAGGCGCTGCCTGGATTTGGGCCTTTAATTTGCCTGCCGCGGTCTGGAATGGGCTTATCCCGGTAGTGATCGCAGAAAGACTGCTCTTTGCCACAGGTATTGCCGCATCATTTATAGTTGTCAGGCATACTCTTATTTTTCTTTCTTCAAAACATGTTCTACCAAAAATTGAAGTTTCCGAAGTTTAAGAATAGACCCGCCTTGCCGCGAGGCAGGCCCTTTTTTTACACCAATTTTGTCCAGACTATAGATGGTAAAACCGCGGTTAGGAAAAAGGGGTATTGGCCGATTGGCAGTTCTGTTGATCACCAAATTCTACTTGAACTTCGATCTCATGCAGATTGTTTAATTCACGGCAAAAATCTGGCTAAACAGTTTGGGGAACAAACTTTAAAATCTTTAAGCAAATACCACCCAAACTTGCCCTATCTGGTTGTTACCACAAGAAATCTGCCGGATCTGGTGGCGGAATTAAAAAGTAAAGGTTATAAACGGGTGCTGGTTGAAGGTGGGCCAACGCTTTTGGCCTCGTTTTTAAAGCAAGATCTGCTGGATGAGATATTTTTAACTATTTCCCCCAAAATATTCGGCAGCCAAAAAGATGCAACTTTAACTTTGGTGGAAGGCTATTTGTTCTCTCCCTCCAAAATTAAAAAATTTAAACTTATTTCTGTTAAAAAACTTGGGGATGAGGTATTTTTAAGGTACAGGGCAAAATAGGCGTCGCGTAATAAATCAAAGATTTAAACGCGACAGCCACGTTGAACGTAATTCGCAAAGCGAAAACGTTCTTACGTGGCGGAGGAGGTGGGATTTGAACCCACGATACCCTTACGGATATGCGATCTCTCCAAGATCGTGCACTAGGCCACTATGCGACTCCTCCAAACTTGCATATTATAGTATCCTTTTTAGTTTTTAGGTAGTACAGCCCTATTTTATAATCTGAATTTTTGCTAGAATTGGTTTAACTTAATTAAATGACAAAGAAAATAATTGAATATGATCTTTTATTTAAACTTAACGATGTTTTGGGCAGAAAAATACATACTACTAAAGATTACTGGCAAAAGATAAAAACCTTAAAACATCGGGAATTAAAATACGATATTCCAGAAATCAAAAAGACCTTAAAAGCTCCTGATGAAGTAAGAAAGAGCGTTACCGATACTACAATCTTGCTTTACGCACAAAGACAAAAAAAGTATGATATACTTATCGTTGCAGTCAAAGTTTTAAATGGTGATGGTTTCTTAGTCACTGTATACCAGACAAAAGAATTTAAAAAGAAAGGAGAATTAGTATGGTCAAAGCAAAAAGAGAAGTGAGGGTTTATCTTGATCCTGTAGCAAATACTTTCAATATCTGGTGGGACGATCCTAAAAAAGCCTACTCTTCAGAGGAAGTTGACTCTCCTAACAGAAATGATGTGATTGTTAAAGATAAAGATGGTAGACCAATTAGCCTTGAGGTGATTGGTATTTTTCCTAGTGAGTTAAATATTGCTGAAAGACTAAAAACAATAATTGGACGAAAGGATGACCCGGTTCTCCTTCAGACTGTATAATAAATGTTTAACTGGAATGGTTTTAATTTTAATCCTGCGGGCCTGGGAATTTTTATCCTGATTATTTGGGAAGCATTTTGGAAAGCCATGGGGCTTTGGAAATCTGCCAAAAAAGGAGACACTTTATGGTTTGTAGCCATATTTTTGATTAATCTTTTTGGGGCTATCCCCATAATTTATCTTTGGAGAAGCAAACAATTGGAAGAAACAGTCTTTAATGCCCTAAAATTCTTAAGACTTAAGAAGTAACAAAAATTCTTTATTTCCTCCTCCACCCAGAATTGGAGAATCAATAACTTTGTGAATCGTAAATCGTTTATCGTTTATCGTTTTTAAGACCTGCTCTTTTATTTGTTCCGCAATTCCTGACAATAAAACTCCTTTTACAAGCAACTTTTTATCAGCTTCATATTGAGGTTTAAGTAAGGCAATTATCAATCCTCCGGGTTTTAGAAATTTTTTAACAACAGGCAAAACCAGTTCCAGCTTTGTCCATCCGGCATCAATAGTTATCAGATCCACCTGTTCAGGAAGATGTTCCAGATACAAAATGTTTGTCCGCTCCATTACTACTACTCTTGGGTCGTTTCGCAGCTTCCAGGCCAACTCTCCGTAGCAAGTATCTACTGCGTAAACTTTTTTTGCCTTGTTTTGCAAAAGGCAGTCCACAAATCCGCCTGTTGAAGAACCAACATCAAGACAAGTCAAGTTTTCAATTTTCAGTTTCCAATTTTCAATGGCTGCCTGAAGTTTTATCCCCCCGCGGGAGGCGAATTGTTTATCCATTCTTAATTTCTAATGCTTTTTTAAGTAAAGTTTTGTCTTGAGAAAAAGTTAAAATTTTTAAGGCTTCATCCAATTCATACCATCCTGCTTCTTCCATTTCAAAATCATGATCATCCGGACTACCTGATAAATATTTCATTAAAAAATAAGTGACTATTTTAAAGATTTTCTCACCCTCAAAAGTGTAGATAAATTTTGAATAACCCACTTTACTTAAAATTTCCGCCTCTACTCCACCCTCTTCTTTAACTTCGCGGAGAGCAGCTTGCTCTGTAGTTTGACCGGGATCAATTAAGCCTTTAGGAAAGCTCCAGTGATGATTTTGGGAGTGCTTGGTCAAAAGCACAAAACCTTCTTTATTAAAAACAATACCTCCTGCAGAAAATTCTCTACGCATTTATTTGAATGAATTTATCAACCAAAACAGGATTTCCCATTACTACCTCGGGAGATAAAAATGAAATTTCTTCACCTTTTAGTCCTACGACTTTCCCTCCAGCTTCTTTAACTATTAAAAAACCTGCTGGATTATCAAAAGGTTTCAAACCGTTGTGCTCATAAAGATCAAATCTACCAGCAGCCACATCAGTCATGATTAAAACCGCACTACCTCTTACTTCTATCCAAGGCATGGGATCAAGCTTTAAAATCCTTTTCAGATTTTCTCTCATTTTTTCATCTTCATACGGATTACTGGTCACTACTCTGGTAGATTTTTTAAAATCTTGTGTCTGACTAACATGAATTGGATTACCATTTAAAGTAGCTCCCTTATCCTCCTCTGCAAAAAATAGTTCGCTAGTAAAAGGATTGCAAATTGCCCCTATTGCGGGCTTTCCACTTTCAATAAACCCAATGGAAACACCGGAATAGCTACCTTTATACCTAAAGCTATTTGTCCCGTCCAAAGGATCAATTATCCATCCGGTAAAATTTGGTAAATTTTCTGGAGATAATTGGACTTGAATCTCCTCTGACATTTCCTCGGAAATAATTACATCTTCTGGAAATGCTTCTTGAATTATTCTGACAATTGCTTCTTCGCTATTTAAATCTGCTGTAGTAACAACATCCGAATCACTGGTTTTTTCTATCACTGCAACATCAGCAGGATTAATTGCCAAGATAGCTTCTGCTCCAGCTAAAATTGCTTTTTTTAGAACCTGTACTCTTTTATCCATCAGTTCTTTTCTTTCCTGCTCTACCATATCCATAAAGTATACCAGAGCTGCGCGCCCGGGGCGATTCGAACGCCCGACCCCAAGTTCCGGAAACTTGTACTCTATCCACTGAGCTACGGGCGCAACATCATATCATATTCTCTATACCCTTTTTAAAAGACTTTTTCTCATAAAAACCAATTTTCCATCTGGCTGTAGCTCCACGGCACCAAGCTCTTGCAAATAAGAGTTTCTTTATTTTCTTTGGTTTTATTGGACTCTTTGTTTTTGGCAATGCCATAGGCGGTGGGGGTGAGATTCGAACTCACGTGGGCCTTGCGACCCCCAAGGTTTTCGAGACCTGGCTGATAAGCCACTCCAAGCACCCCACCAAATTACAAAGATCTTTTTAATAATTTTTTAATGCTTCTAAATCCCCATCCACTTTTTAAATAAACTTCTCTGTGCTTAGCATCGATTCTATCTGTAAAAGCTTCATAGAAAATCAGTCTGTATGGTCTTTTATATTTTGTTGATATTGATAAACCATCATTGTGTTCTTTAAAACGTTTTTTAAGATCAGCCGTATAACCTATATACAGACTATTATCTTTCTGGCTCTTTAGAATGTATACATAATACATAATTAAGTAATAGGCGAGCGGAGCGTAAGAAATCTTTTAGATTTCAACGCTCCAGCAGCGTTTAATTTCTGAAAGAAATTATTACGCTGCGCGCCCGGAGGGAATTGAACCCCCGACCTCATCGACCGCAACGATGCGTTCTATCCGCTGAACTACGGGCGCTAACATGGGTATTTTAGCACGAAAAGAACTATTTATGGGGATTTTCTAGGGGAAAATGTTTTTGCAGGCCTTCTGACCACTTTTCCATCCAGGTTTTATAGGGAACTTCCACAAAAGGCAGGAAGCGGGCCACTGTTTTAGTCACACTATCCTCACTGGCTTGCCCTGAGCCTGCCGAAGGGTCTCCTAAAACCAACATTAGCTGGGCCGGAAAACGCACCCTGGTTTGAATATGCAAAACTTTTGATCCGTCTTTTTCCTTAAACCAAAACGAATCCAGAAAATGCCAAAAATAAAAATCTTCGCCAATGGTGATCCCCTGGGTAGAGATTCTATAATTAACATGGTGGGGCGGCACAAAAGCCAGAACATAAGCCACAAAGGTAAGAGCTAAAATTACCCCCACCAGCAAAAACTCTTTGGCTAAAAAAGCAATCAGCACCAAAAGAATAACCAAAATAGCAATAGTGGTGTAGTATGAACGGTCTTTTTTCCTAAAAGGCCTGCTTGGTGCTTCCCAGGAAAGCAAAGTTTTTATCTCTTCTGCTTCCATCATTTTAGGAGTAAAAAATTCCCTGTTTGTTTCTTGCTGCAATGGATTTTTTTTAGGTGATTTTTTCTCTATTTTTGGCATAGTTATTTGATTATACAACATTCTCGTAATGATTCAATCTTAGGATATCATTAGTAGCAGATAACACAATTGCCACTACATCAATCCTGCAAAGCATGCTTTTCCCTTTTGTATAAATTGTAGCCATGTTGCGGATTTTTTGCAATTTATATCTATTGACCATTTCTTCGGGCATGCCAAATTCCTCCCCTTTTTTGGCCTTGACTTCCACAAACACTAAAGTATTCTTGTCTTTGGCAATAATATCAATTTCCCCAAAGCGGTTGTTGAAATTCCGTTCCAAAATCTGAAAACCTTTTTTGATTAATGCATTAACAGCCATGTCTTCGGCCAAACGGCCTGTTTGCCGGTTTTGAGCTTTCATATGATTTGTTTATACTGCAAAGCTTCGGCCATATGAACAGGCAAGATTTGCCCGCTAACGCTTAAATCAGCAATAGTTCTTGAAACTTTAATCAACCGGAAATATGAACGGGCGGAAAAGTCAAAGCGGTCGGCAGCAAGCTTAAGAAGATTTTCCCCTTCCGGGGTTAGGCGGCAATACTTTTTAACATCGCTGTTTCGCATCTGTGAATTGGTATAGATCGTACGTTGCTCTTTGCTAAAACGGCGTTTTTGAACTTGGCGGGCCTCAAGAACCTGTTTTTTTGCATCTTTCGATGATGTTCTTTCTTCCGGACTGCTTGTTGTAATTGATAACTTATCTGTTTCCACCACTGACACATTGACAAAAAGATCAACCCGGTCCAGAATCGGCCCTGATATGCGAGTCCTGTATTTGGCAATCTGTCTGTCTGAACATTTACATTCTCTTTTAGGGTGACCCAGATAACCGCAGGGGCAGGGGTTGATCGCGGCAACAAGAGTAAAAGAGGCAGGATATTTAACATGGCCGGCCACCCGCACAATCTCCACCACTCCATCCTCCATAGGCTGCCGCAAACTTTCAATTAAACTTCTTTGAAACTCCGGCATCTCATCCAAGAATAACACTCCCAAATGGGCCAGACTCACTTCCCCGGGTAGTGGATTGCTGCCTCCGCCAATCATGCCGGCAGCAGAAATTCCATGATGCGGCGCCCTGAATGGACGGGATCGCACCAGAGCTTGCCCGGGAGAAAGCAAACCGGCCACAGAATAAATTCTGGTTACCTCCAAAGCTTCATTGTATGAAAGAGGCGGCAAAATACCGGGCAGAGCTCTTGAAAGCATGGTTTTACCAGTTCCCGGCGGACCCCACATCAACAGATTATGCCCGCCTGCAGCAGCAATAATCAAAGCTCTTTTTGCCTGTTCCTGCCCGGCAATCTCTGCCAGATCAAATTCCGCAATTCGTTCTTCAAAAGATTCCTGGCGGGTTGGGGGTTTTAATGCTTCAATTTGCCTCTGTCCCAGTAAATACTCCACCAGCTGGGATAAGGTTTCAATTGGTATAACTTTCACTCCGGCAACTACACTGGCTTCCGGCGCGCTGATTTGAGGAACAAAGATGGTAGAGTTTTTAGCGCATTTTTGAGCAAAAAGCCCCAGCAGTAAAATTCCCTTAGTAGGCCTTAAACTTCCATCTAAAGACAGCTCGCCGTAAAAAAATGATTTTGTTAAATCAAAGCCTTCCGGAAGTTTAAGCTGTCCGCTGGCCAATAACACTCCCAAAGCCATTGGCAGATCATAAGCAGCCCCATCTTTGGGAAGATCTGCCGGAGCAAGATTAACTGTAATTTTTCTGGGCGGAAAATCCAATTTGGAATTAACAATAGCTGTTTTTACCCTTTCTCGGGCCTCTTCCACAGCTTTGCTGGCCAAACCCACAATGGTAAATCCGGGAAAGCCGAGGGAGGCCACATCAACTTCCACATCCACAGGAACTGATTCCAAACCAATATTGGCAATTGAAGGTATTTTAATTAGCATCGGCTATGTAGTATTTTCCGCCTTTCTCTATGATTTGACCAGACAGCAGTAGTATTGAAAGCGCTGCTCCAATCCCGGAAACCGGTAATTTTAGTTTTCTGGCCAGCTCATCAGCAGTTAAAGCCTCTGTATCCAAAATTTGCAAAAGAGGATCACTCTCCTGGGCAAGAGACAACTGAACCGGACTTTCCCCCAGCCACACTTTGGCTTTTCCCTCGGCAATTAAGCGGTTGGTTCCTCTGGAGGTTTTACTGGTAATTGGCCCGGGTACTGCCCAAATTATCTTTTTAAGTCTGGCGGCTGCTCTGGCAGTAATCAAAGAACCGCTGTTTTCCGCCGCTTCCACCACAATCACCTCCTCACAAAGAGCTGCCACAATCCTGTTTCTTAAGGGAAAAGTCCACAAAGTACCTTGTTGCTCTTCCCATTCGGAGAGTAATATTCCTCCGCCATCAATTATTTTTTTGGCTAATTTTAAATCATCTCCGGAAAGAGCTTGTTTAATTCCCCAGCCCAAAACAGCAATGGTTTTGCCTCCCCCGTCTACACAAACCCGGTGGGCATACTGGTCAACTCCGTACATAAAACCGGAAACAACAGTTTGACCCCGGGCAACGAGTTGCGGCACAATTTTTTCCACTACCCGGGCCCCGTAATCTGTCATTTTCCGGGATCCCACCACTGCCACGCAATCTGCAAAAATTTCTTTATTCCAGGCGCCTTGAAAATAAAGCTTCTTGGGAGGATTGGATAAATCAAGCAGATTTTTAAGTTCCTTTAATTTTTGCCAGTCATCAATCTTCTGGTAATCCACTAAACCATGATAGCATGTGTTTGCATCTTCTGGTAAAATTAAGCTTGCAGGGTGGGTTGTCCGAGTGGTTTAAGGAGACGGTTCGCTAAACCGTTGGCAGAAATGTCACACAGGTTCGAATCCTGTACCCACCGCATTTTAGGAAATACCAGCTAAAATAATAACGCCTAAAGCTGTTAAAATTGCTCCTATAATCTTCTTTGCAATATCCTCTCGCTCCCGTAAAAATATGATTCCTGCTACAACAGCAAAAACAATCATCCCCTGATAAATTGCAGTAACAATACTAACTGAGCCATACTTAATAGCCAGCGTATATCCATAAAATGCAAGAAAATTAAAGATATTAAACAGAACTTTAAGCTGAACTTTACTTTGCAGAAACCCTTTGATCCTTTGTTTTCTGTCTTTCATAAAAAGAGGGATAATAAATACAGATGGGAGCGACATCCAAACTATCATTACAGGTAAAGATACATCCGATGAAACAGCTTTAATTAAAACTACAACAACTGCGGCAATTAATGAAGTGAGTATTGAAATCTTAATGCCTTTATCAACAAAAATTCTATGAGGAGCAACCGCAATGCTAAGACCCAAAAATAAAATTGCTATTCCAATATAATCCAAAAGCTTTAATGATTCTCCCAAGAATAAGAATGCTATTATAGCAACCCAAATCATCCTGGACCTTGAGATAATACTCGAGATTGATAAATGAGTATGCTCGTGCATCTTCATGAAAGTATATATGGCAAGGGGCTCAATAAAACCCAGGAGCAATAAAAGAATTATTGTTTTTAAAGACCAGTTAATGTGGAAATCAAAGAATGCTAAAATTCCAAAAGCTAAGACTCTAAATACTTCAAGGCTAAGGGAAAAAGAGGCAGAATCTTTGTCATCTTTGATGAGATAGCGGGTGGTAAAATTTGCGAGATTTGATGCCAAGCCAGCTCCTAAAGCAAGGATAAACCAATATGATGCCATATTGTTATTATACAGAGAAAATAAAAAGAGTAGACATAATCTTTTAGAATTTGAATTGTACCTGCAAAGAAGCGTCTAAAACCCCTGCTAATCTTTTTAAAAAGGCCAAAGAGGGCATGGTTCTGGCATTTTCAACACGGGAGATAACAGATTGTTTGGTATGCATCCGTTTGGCAATTTCAGCTTGGGTTAAACCTTTTTCAAGCCTTGCTTTAATTAAAGCCCTGGCAATTTCATATTCAAGCCTTGTTTCTTCGGCTGCTTCCTTAAAACCAGGTTTTTTGAATAATTCTTTTTCAAAATCTTCCCAATAAACAACATCCTGTCTTTTCATAATAAACATATTATCACAAAAGAATTTCCCACTTTTCATCCATAGTCGCATTATATAAGCACACAAGTTATAATGTTAAGGCTAGCGTTTGTTGTGGAGGGGTCGCATAGTGGCCTAGTGCAGTAGTTTTGAAAACTGCCAGGGGCGCAAGCTCCTCGTGGGTTCGAATCCCACCCCCTCCGCCACGTAAGAACGTTTTCGCTTTGCGAATTACGTTCAACGTGGCTGTCGCGTTTAAATCTTTGATTTATTACGCGACGCCAGTTAGGAAAAGTGAAGCTTGACTCTTGACAAAGTGTATATTTAAATGTATATTTAACTGTGCATGGACTACATTACTACAACTGATCTTAGAACAAAATCTCCACAACTTATAGATACCCTAAAAAATGGTATGTCTGTTTCTCTTATTCACAGATCAAGAGTTATTGGAAAAATCCAACCAGTGCAGGAAGCAAAACCATTTGATGCCAAAGCTTTTTTCAAACTTGTTAACAGTTTACATTTACCTAAAACTACTTATAGCCAGAGAGAGAAAATATACAGAAAACACCTAACGGAAAAATATGGCAAAGGTATTTCTTGATGCAAATATTTTGATTGATTTGGTAGAAAAACGAAGCCCAGTTACTATCAAAAAACTAGACGGATATAACCTCTTTATCTCACCGCTTTCACTCCATATTTTGATGTATATAATGAGACAGAAAATTCCATATGAAAAATTATCAAATATAATTAATCATTTCTTTCTTATTCCGTTTGAAGACGACATCGCCTATAAATCATTGAACGGCCCTACAAAAGATTTTGAAGACAATGTTCAGCTTCATAGCGCAGCCCAAGCAAATTGCGATCTTTTTTTAACAAACGATGAAAAGCTTTTAGGGTTGAGATTCTTTGGCAAAGTTCAACTATCGCCTCTTCCTACCTTACCACTGTCATAGCCCAGACTGATTTGACACCTGCTTTCTTTAACACTTTAGCACACTCCCGCAGGGTTGAACCTGTTGTCCAGACATCATCTACCAAAAGTACACAGGTTACAGGGGACAGGTTACAGTTAGGAGAAAGCGCAAAAGCACCAAAAATATTCTTTTTTCTTTCTTTACCTTTTACTTTGACTTGAGGTTTGGTATAGCGAATGCGTTTTAATGCTTCACAATAATCTAAACCTAATTTTTTGGATAAAATTTGTCCAATTAATTTTGCCTGGTTAAAACCCCTTTTATTTTCCCTAAACCAGTAAAGCGGTACCGGTATAACCACCCACTGACTCTTATTTTTTCTGACCAGATCAAAAAGATAAGGTGAGTATTTTTTCCAGTAGTAAACAATGATATCTGACAAAACCGGGGCAAAATCTCGAACTAAAGCAGGCTCATACTTTAATTTTTGAATGGCTTTTTTTAAAGAACCCTGATATATTCCCAAACTCCACAACCCGTCCAAACTAAAACTTTGCTCACAACTCGGATGGGTTAACCCTCCAATTGATAAATTACCGCACTCCGGACAAATCAGGTCAGTCTGTAAAATATCCGCAATGCATCTTTTGCAAAAATAGGTGCTTCCGCTGCCACAGCCTACGCATTTTTTGGGAAATAAAAAATCAAGAATTAAGTTCATAAGAATTTGCTTTTTGCTATAGCATATGATATACTTCTTTTTATGGGGATGTATAGTCTCGACAGGATTGCTCTTTGAAAACTGCAAGCCGCTTAGGAAACATTAAGCGTTAAATATTGTTTCAAAACACAAACGGCACAGATGTTGCTCGTTACCTGAAGCAGTTCGCTGCTAGGTTCGCAGGAGCTAACCCATTCGTGGGTCAGCAACTCGCTTACCAAGTAGCTTTAAGCTAAAGGTTACTTTAGAATATATCCTCTTTCTGACGGGATACTAAGGTACGTACAAAGTCAGGATGCTGTTAATACAATTTTGATCGATCAGTATTAACAAAAGAAAGTTTGGTCATTCATTAGTTTTCCTGCTAATTGGTTACAACTAATGAATAAAAATTAATTAGCTAAGCTTGTAGAGGTTTTGAAAGTTACAATTTTGGACTCGGCTCACAGCCGACATCTCCACACTTCGCCCTCGCTAACACTCGGGCTTCGCGTGGTAAACCACCATTTTTAAGGAGATAATACTCCTCTTTTAATGTATTCCTTAATCAGGGATTGATAGGGAATATTTATAGAATTGGCTTTTTCTTTAACCCTGTTAATCATCCATTCGGGAATCCTAATAGAAATTGCCCTTGTGGTTGGTTTTAAGTTGGGAAAACTAACCGGCTCAAAATCTGCTGGTTCAAAATATTGCGATAAATCCAACTTCCACCAAAACTTCCTCTCTTCATCTTCGTTTTTAAATTTAGGCAACACTAATTTTTTCTTCATATAAATGAACCTCCTTTCTGTTTATGTCTCGAGCTGAAATAATCCTTATTTTTTTACCTCTTTTGGTAAAAATTATATACAGAACTCGCTTGTTTTTTGTTTTACCAATTAATACAAACCTATCTTCTTTTTCTAAATGAAAAGCATCTACAAAAATAATTTTATTTTCATCTAAAAAAGGTTCTTCTGCTTCTTTATCCTCTACATCATGCTTTTTGTTTTTATCAATATTTCCCTTATCCCAATCAAATTCCAATACCTCTTTAACAATTCGCATGTATATACTGGATTATACAAGAATTATTAGGGACTGTCAAGATATTTAGACGAAGTCGCAAGCTTTGCTTATTCTTTTTCCCGCAGTTCCTGTTCTATGCGGCGCTTGTGATCTCTCTCTTTTATCACAGCCCTTTTATCAAATTCTTTTTTACTCTTTCCCAAACCTACTTCTACCTTAAGCTTATTATTTTTCTCATAAAGGGAAACCGGCACCAGTGTTACTCCTTTACCTGAAGTTTTACCTGTTAAACTCATGATTTGGGCTTTGTGAAGCAGCAGCTTTCTGGAGCGGGTCGCATCATAAGTTTGATTTGAACTTTGCGCATATCTTGGGATATTGGCATTGATTAAAAACGCCTCGCCATTTAAAATCCTGACATGAGCTTCCCCCAGATCCAATCTGCCCGAGCGGATTGATTTTACTTCTGCGCCGGTTAAAGAAATTCCGGCTTCCAGTCGTTCCAGGATATGATAATTATGGAGAGCTTTTTTGTTAACAATTCTCACTTTAAATCCATTGTATAGATTTTACTTCCATCCAGCAAATAGACCTTTTTACCCTTTTCATCCACCACCAGATCGCTAAACCCCCCTAAACGCTCACTTTGATACTGGACTTTGTAAGCTCCCAACTTAGTTAAAACCAGCAGGCGCGAGTTGCCAGAATCCAAAAGATATAAATTATCCGTGTCGGATGAAACAAAAAAACTCTTGGGATCTTTAACCGGCGAGGGTAAACCCGAATAGGAAAAATTATCCTTTTCCCCTCTGGTAAAACGCAGCATCTCCCCACCTGTTTTTAAAACATAAATTGAAGATTCAATCTGCATTCTTAAAGCATTAGTAAAATCAACCTTGGTATTTTTGCTTAAATATTCCCTTTTATCTGAATAGCTATCGGCAGTAGGCAGATATTTCCAGATTTGTCCGCTACCATCCAACACATAGACATTACCGGCAAATCCGCTCATATCTAAAATACCCCCCAAAGCATCATCGGCTTTAGCTACCTGGGTTTGTTTTTGATTTGCAGTATCAGTGCGCACCAATCCTTTATCTTTTGAATACGAAAAAGCCATACTGCCATTTAATGAAGCCAGGGAAACTTCTCCCAACTGGCTTTTCCCGGCCAGAATTTGATTGCTTTTTTTGGCTGGATCAATTACTGCCAGGGAGTATTGGAAACTATCCAAAACCAGTATTTTACCTGTTGACAAACTCATTTTTTGAGCTTTAAAGTCTTTTTTGATCAGATCCAGATCCAAAAACAAAGGAAAATCAACCACTTTTTGCTGCTCTAAAACAGAAGCTGACTGCTCTTCAATTTGTTTTTTTAGGCTTTGTGCTTCCTGGTCATCTTTTTTTAGAGCCAAAGCCTTGTCAATGCTTGCTTTGGCAGATTCCAGCTTATTTTTGGCCTCTGCCGGATTTAAAGAAGAAAGCCCCTTGGCAGCATCAAAATCATCTTTGGCGCTTTGCAGGATTTGCACAAAAATAGCCTGCTTTTGTGCGTCTTTACTGCTTTTATATTTTAAACCTGCTCCTGTACCAATAATCAGGATTAAAATCAAAGCTAAAATTAATCTGCCCCGTCCGCTTTTGGGAAAAAATTTGGGGAAAACTCTGATTAAACCTAAAAGAATAGCTTTAGTCCTACTAGCAATAACTTTCTCTTCCTGCAAACTGGGGAAAACTGCAACTTTCTCCTCTTCTATTTTGGCTTCCTGGTCTATTTGCACAAAAAGCCCTGCCATCCCCCCTTCCCCAGCTTCTGCTCCTCCCACTTTAGAACTCATTTCCTCTTCCCATAAATCCTTGGATAAATCTAAAGATTTACTTAAATCTTCACCCAAAAATTTAGACAAACTAGTACTAACCAACAAAATCTTATCCCCTTCTTCCAAAAATCCCGAGATTAGCTGGCCTTCGGAACCTGTGGCAAGAAGCGGGGACAACTTATCCTCTCTTTTTAAAAAAACCTCCACCTGACCCTGACCGGTCAGATATAACACTTTTCCTGAAACTCCGGCCAAACATAAATCATATTCGCCCTGACCGGAGAATTTTTTTACTCCTTCGGCAAACACGGCAGTTAGTTTTTGGGCGGGACTGCCTTCAAAATCAAAGTAAAAATCAGCCAGTTCAGATAGGGCCTGCCTGCCTTTGGTAAAAGCATCATCAGAAGTTAGCTGCAGCAAAGCCAAAAAAGCATTCTCGGAATCCTGAACCTGTGAAACCACTTGGGCTGCTTTCTGGTCAGTATTCAAACCAACAACTTGCGCTATATATAGTTTCATAGTATCCCCCAGGCCAGTACGATTAAACCAATGGCCACTCCTGCATGCAGGATAGAAAAAGCTTTAAGTATTGGCGATACTTTGGTAATTAAGGTTTTACTCATTAAATCTACTTGTCTCACCACCATCAATGCAAATATAGCGTAAAATGCCAAAATAATCAAAATGGCGGCTTTTAAAAAAAGCGAAATTGCTTCAGATTCAAAAAAATTAATCGGGGTGGTGGTAGGCATCTCTCCCCTTTCCGTAAATTTTATGCGCCTCATCCAAGATAAAATCAGCTACAAAATGTGGTCTTGGAACAGAATGAAAATCAATGTTTTTTGTTGCTCCTGCTGTTTGAATAAATACATTGCCGTAATGAAAAACGGAATTTAAAATTCCGCCCATAGAAGATGAGGTATCTTCAATATTTCGAAGAGGCGCCACATCAATGTTTTTGAAAAGTAAGGAATGAAAATCCACATCAACAATATTTTTTTCTGTTACTATATAGACATTAAAATACCAGTGCAAAAATCCTTCAAAAACAACAGTTACGATAAGCAGGTAATTGATAAACAAAAATACTATCTTAAAGGTTTGGGGAATAATAAATGGATTCATGTTTAAAAGCGAAAAAATTTTCGGCAGGAAAAAGGGCAGGAAAAAAAGCAGGAGAGCCGGGATGATCCAGGCTAAATTGACCACAGGATGAGCGCGCAACAAAAGCAGGATTTTCTCCTCCGGATCCTGACCTTCAAAACGGCAATTTGTAGGATTTTCAATATATGGGGAAAACATGATGATTGGAGTATACTCCAATCAAATTTAAAATTCAAAATTTAAAATTTTAAATGAATATTAAATGTCTTAATTTTTAATGTTTAAAACATTTAATCATTTAGATTTGAATGAAAATTTAAAATTGAAAATTGAAAATTATTTTGTTTCCGTATTAAACAATGGTCCCACAATCTGGATATTGGCAGGAGCGCGCAAATTAAAAAAGTTTTTAAATTCACCTGCATTAAATGTTTCCGTGCCTCTGTCCCCGGAAATTGTTACTGATGTAGCCATGCCTGATCCAAAATCCGCGGAAATAGAAACTCCGGAAACGCTATTGAAAGGATTTCCTCCTCTGCTTCTTAATTCCTGTTTAATTCTTGCCTCATCCCATGTTTCCCCGGCTTCCGGGTTGGGTTTATCAGTCTGATAAATATGGGAGGAAACTCCGGAATCTGCCTTAGACAGCAAAATCACATTGGCAATATCTGCCACCTCTTCGGATTTTAACCAGGCGGATTTGGCATACTGGCTTCTGACTCCTTGAGCCGCATAAAAACAAGGAGAATCTTTATCATAAGCTTTGGCAAAAAGATCGCTGAAGCTTCCTATGTCTCCTGTTGTATCTTTTGTTCTTTTGGTAAAAGAAGTGCCTCTCCCCCATACATCGCCTGATGCAAAAGTATAACCTCCGTCAGTTGAAGAATACCAGGCTTTAACCACGGATCCGCCGGAAACCATGGTTTTGCCGTTGGTTTCATTAACAGCCCGCTCCCAGTTACCTCCTTTATTGCCGCCTTTGTAAACCTGGCACTGCTGGCTGGTACAAATTTCCGAAGCGCCACTCCCGGTGTAAGCCAGAGCATAAGAGCGGGCAGAAATAACCTGGGCTTTTAAAGCTTCCATGGGGAAGGAATCCGGCATTTCATAAATGCCTAAAAGATAAGTTTCTAAAGGAATGCTCCCGTATCCCTGCACGGAAATATTAATATTTGGTTTTTGTTCAAAAGAAAAATCCGCGAAATAACTCCGCAAAATATCTTCATGGGACTGCCCTGCATTAGCCCGTCCATATGCTCCGTATTGGTTCATGCCTACCCGGTGGGGAATGCCAAAAGTGAAAAAAGCAAAAGCAGGTCTAAATCCGGGATCCAATTTTCTGTCATCAGTACAAAACATCGGCCCTGCTCCCAGAGAAGAAGGCAAATTTAAACTGGCTTGTCTTTGGGAAATAATAGCCTGCTGGCGGGCACTAAGCTTTGCAATTTTGCTTGACAAATCTGCCTGATATTTTTTGGCAGTGGTTATTTCGCTCCCTAAAAATTTGGCATTTTTATCTACCTCTGTTTGAAAAACAGCTAACTTAGCCTTATCTTTTTCCAGTTTTTCTTTTTGGGTTAACAGATCTAAAACTTCTTTGCTGATGGAGGCAATTATCTTGCGGTCTTCCCTGGCCACAGACTGGCGGTATGATAACTCTCTAAAAAGATCTCCTGATTGAACCGAAGAAAGGATCACCAGCAGAGGATCTGCCAGATATGAGCGGATGTAATAAGAACGGACTCTTTTTTCAAGAAGTGCCTGCTGCAAAGCCAGTTTTTCTTCCCTGACATCCAAATCTTTTTGTTTGGATTGGATGTTTAAAGATAAATTTGCCAGGCCGGCCTGGATTTGGGAAAGCTGGCGCTTTAGAGAATCAAGCTGTCCTTCCAAAGGAGTAGTAGCTTTCACAGACAGCTCCCTGGCTTTATTTAATTCATTAATCTGTGTTTGCAGATCCTCAATTTCATCGGCAGAGCTTGGGTATAGGGTATAGGGTATAGGGTATAGGAAGACAAATAATAAAAATAAAAAGAGAATAATTTTTTTCATGTAAGTGTATTTTACACTAAACCCTAATATCTTACTTGACAAATTGAGTAAACTATACTATACTGAATTTATGCTAATTGATAGAAGTATACTTATAAAAATTCAGAAACAGCTCACGGGGGAGCCAAAAATAATTATAATTTATGGTCCCAGGCAATCAGGTAAAACTACCCTAATTGGCCAATTATTAAAGGGGTTTGAGCTACCATGTCTAATTTTTACCGGCGAGGATCTGCGTACGCAAGAATTGTTTGGTATAGCTGATTTGGATCGGTTAAAAAAAATTGTCGGCGCAAATAAACTGCTAGTCATAGACGAAGCTCAAAGAATTCAAAACATTGGTCTGATTCTAAAATTGCTTTTCGACTCGCTGAAAATACATATTATAGCTTCTGGCTCATCTTCTTTTGATTTGGCAAATAAAATCAACGAACCTTTAACAGGCAGGTCTGTTACTTTCACGCTCTATCCCCTCGGAGTACCGGAAGTGCCCAAAAATATACTAGAAACAATACCTGCCAAAATCGAGGAATTTTTGCGGTTTGGACTATACCCAAAGGTCGTCACTCTTTTATCTGAAGCAGAAAAAGAGCTTTATCTTAACGAACTTATCAATAATTACTTGTATAAAGATATCTTAAGTTTTGAAACAATACGCAAGCCTAAAAAAATTGTTGATTTACTGTCTCTGCTTGCTTTACAAATCGGCAGCGAGGTATCTATTCAAGAACTGGCGCAAAATTTATCGCTTTCCAAAATTATAGTTGATAAGTACTTAGACCTTTTGGAAAAAATGTTTGTAATTATAAATATTCGGGGGTTCAGCCGTAATTTACGCAAAGAGATTTCCAAAACTTCAAAGTATTATTTTATAGATTTAGGTTTTAGAAACGCGCTGATACGGAATTTTAATCAGCTAAATTTAAGAAGCGATGGGGGCGTGATGTTTGAAAATTTGTGTGTGGTAGAAAAATTAAAAAGCCTGGTCAATAAAGGTGAATTTGCCAATTTATATTTTTGGCGCACCTATGACCAGAAAGAAATTGATTTGATTGAAGAAAAAAATGGACATTTGACAGCGTTTGAGTTTAAGTTCACACCCAAAAAAACCAAACTAACTTCAGCGGGGAAAGAATTTATCTCTGTTTATAAAAACAGTACTTATAAAATAGTTAGTCCAAATAATTTTGAACAATTCTTAAACAACTAGACCCTAACTTAAATTTCCTAAGGTAAATAATGTCCAAAATAACAAATTATTGTTTATTACTCAAATAACCACTCGTAAACCGGAATAATAGAAATTGTTTTATTATCTACAGAAAGGATTTCTTTTTCATCCTCTGTGACAATAAATGCACTACTTCCTTTAATTTCTTTCATTGCTTCAACTAACGCTGACACTTCCCTTTCTCTGGTTGCAGGATCAGTTAGGGTTTGAGAAACTTGAATAAAAGTCTTTTGTTTTGGGAGGTAAAAATCAACTTCTCTATCTTTTTCGGTTTTGTAATAGTAAAGATCTTCATCATTAAGTCTGCGAAGCTTCAAAAAGACAATATTTTCTAGAAACTTTCCTCTATCTTCAGAGAAAGAAAAAGCAACTGATTTTACAAGTCCTGTATCAATACAATAAACTTTTTTGTTTGCTATCTGCTGCTTTTTGACTGAAAATGCATAGCGGTTAATCGCAAAAAGTAACCAGCTAGTGCCTAAATAATCTATATAGCTTGATACAGTATTCACGCTCCCCAACTGTAATAGCTCCTTTAGTTTATTGTAGGAAACTAACGCAGAAATATTACTAAGGAGGTAAAATGTCAGTTCTCTTAAGGGTTTTATATCAGTGAGTTTATAGCGTGCGCCAATATCTCTATTTAGAATATCGTCGTAAAGTGTTTTATGAATTGGTAGTTCCGGATATTGGAGTGCTTGAGGTATCCCACCTTTCTTTAAATACTCCCAAAAGGAATTTTTTAGCTCTCCTTTCTCGACAGTAGTTAGTCTATTCATATCAGGAACTGCTATTTTTTTAAACTGTAGGTATTCTTCAAAAGAAAATGGGAAAAGCTCAATAGGTATATATCGTCCGGTTAATTTAGTGCCTAGCTCTTTGCTTAAAAGCGAAGCATTTGAGCCTGTTATATAAAATTTATAGCCGGCTGCTATCATTCTATTAACAAATCTTTCCCATCCTTCGATATTTTGAATTTCATCAAGTAAAAATACCTTTTTATTACCAAATAACTCTACGAGCTGCTCGTGCAACTTGGCAAAATCAGAAACAGTAAAGGTTAAGAACCGTTCATCTTCGAAGTTGACATAAAAATATTCGTTATTAGGATAAAATTTGTGAGCCAATTGTGCTAATAATGTTGACTTCCCTGCCCGGCGAAGACCTGATATCACTATTGTAAAAGGTGTGTCTTTATATAAGGTAATTTCAGCAAGCCTAACCCGTTCCACTCCTAAATCTTTGTGCAAGAGTTCTTTTTGTTGTTCTATTAAAAGTGTGCGTATCTCGCTAAAAGATTTCATTTATAATGAAAGGATACCATTGATTGTTTGCATTGTCAATGAAAGGATTTGCAACAATGGCTACTGGAATACAGAGGCCTAGACCCTAGATTAAATTTGTGCTAAGGTAAATGAATATCCAAGTATTTTTCTAATCTACTTTTTCCCTAAACCTTCATCGTGGGGACCAATAGTCAAAATATAAATATCCCCTTCTTCAATTAGAAAAGTAAACCGATTTTTGCGATCGATCCGACCCTCGAATTTATCCTCGCCACCCATTTTCCTAGTTCTTAAAGAAGGATGGCGATAATTTATAAGAAGAAAGGCAGATTAGCTAACTGATCCGCTGCTTCAGAAGAAAGAGTATATATCATAAAGACTGGAAAAATTCATCCAGCTCTTTCTTGTTGTGTATTTTAATCCCTTTACCTTCGCGGATACTTTTAAGCGCTTTTCTGTCCGACCATTCCCACCACTCACTGCTTCCATAGGAAGGTTTATTATCAAAAAGTCTGGTTTTAATAGTTTGAACCTCTCTGGTAAGTTGATCCAGACGGGAGATAATCTTCTTAAAACTTTCAGTTGATACGGTCATTGTTTGAGCCATAGTAAGAAAATTATACCATAAAACCCCAAAATGTGCTAAGGTAAAAATATGGGGAAAACATTGTCATTTCTTTTTATATTAATAGCTACCTTCGGTTTTATCTTAAATCCTCCAGTTGTTTCAGCAATACCGACTTGTGTAGCTTCTGGTGTAAATTATGAACCTAGATTTTTTCTTGAAAATACTACAATTAAAATTAAATTTACCTTTATAGATTCCAACTCGCAGATAGCAACAGATGCACAAGGGAAATATGCCCGGCTGAACATTAGTAAATTATTAAGCCCCTCTTATAAATCAGATCCTGTGCAAATAACGGGGAATAGTTTTGAGATAGAGATTAAAGATGCTGGTCTCAAGAAACCAGCAGTACCAGGTCCAAATCATACTGGATTTTTACAAATAAGCACTGCTCCTACCAGTTTTCCAGATGATCCATCTCGAGGTATTTCTTGTGAAGGCATTCAATATCAAGTAGGTTCAGGTGATAAATGTCAAACTGATCCAGTCATCCCAAGTCAGCTACCATTAGATAAGCCTTTTCCTATTAAATTTATTGGCATATCTGATACTGATTATAAGCTAACTATGCTTCCAGCAAGAGGCACATATATAGTAATCGGTACTGCAAGGACTGATGCCCAAGGACAAGGGCGGTTTGATAACGTAACAATCAGTAGTAGTAATGCTGGGAATGGTGATAAAATTTCTTTATCTATAAGTGTGAATACTAGTGGTAAGAACTGTTTTAATAAAAACTCTATAGAAATAAATATTAATGCTAAACCACCAGCTTCACCTGGCTCTGGCATTATAATGCCTGGTGCTGCAACACTAGCTAAGTTTTGTCTTCCGGGAGATCCAGCCTGTTCTTCCGCAGGAGGTTTGAAGTGTGAGGGGGAAACAAAACCGGCCTTTAAGACTGCTCTTGGGTGCATACATACTAATCCCGCTGATTTGGTACAGGATGTATTAAAGTTTGGTGTGGGAATAGGAGGAGGATTGGCATTTTTGATGATGCTTTTGGGAGCTTTTCAGATGCTGACTTCTGCCGGCAATCCGGAAACTTTGGCTGCAGGAAAAGACAGATTAACCTCGGCCATAATTGGACTGCTTTTTATCATCTTTGCAGTACTGCTTTTGCAAATAATAGGGGTTGATATTTTGGGAATACTAAAAAGATAAACTAGAGTCAAGTGACTAGAGACTAGAGTCAAGAGATCAGAGTCAAGCATGAGAAACAATAGCGGCTACAGAAAACTAATTGCATGGCAGAAAGCTAATTTGTTGGCACATTTAATTTACGATATCACAGCAAAATTCCCTAAAGATGAGCTTTTTGGAATGACTTCACAAATGCGCCGGGCTGCTTTATCGGTTTGTGCTAATATTGCAGAAGGTTATAGCAGAAGAGGTTTAAAGGATAGAAAGCATTTCTACCAAATGGCAATGGGATCTTTAACAGAATTAGAATTCTTTATTGATTTTGCTTATGAAAGAAAGTTTATTTATAAAGATGATTATGAGAAAATATTAGAAATACATATGGAAACAGCTCGAGTTTTAAGCGGTTTGTTAAAATCCACTTGACTCTCGACTCTTGCGACTAGTCACTATGAATAAATTAGCTCTAACAATTCCCGGTTTCTCGCCCATCACCAGTCCTGTTCCCGGCTTAAAAAAAGATTTTACGGATCTGGGCAGTATTGTTTCCCCTTTTTTAAACATTATTTTTTTTCTGGCAGTATTTTTGGCTTTTTACTGGCTGGTGTGGGGAGCATGGGCCTATATTTTTGCCGGCGGGGAAAAAGAAAGCCTGGCCAAAGCCAGAAACAGGATTAAGTGGGCTTTAATCGGGATGCTGGTAACTTTGATGTCTTTTCTTATTGCCAAATATGCCGGGGAAATATTTACCCCAGGAAGAGGAGGAGTACCATTTTGAGGAAATTTACAATTTACAATTTACAATTTACAATTAAGCTAGGTTTACTGCTTTTTACATTTTACATTTTACATTTTACATTTTACATTCCTGTTTATGCCCAAACTCCCATTCCTATTGGTGAAAAATTCGGATTTGGGGATCTTACATCTCTGGGCCAGGCCACCAGCAAACTGGTTACTCCCATATTTTCCGTTACTGCTGTGATGGTGGTATTGTATTTTCTTTTCGGGGCGTTTAAGTACATAAAAGCAGGAGGGAATAAAGAAGAAATGGCCGGAGCCAGACAAATGATTTCTCATGCCATTATTGGCTTTATAATTTTAATGTTTGCCTTTTTAGTATTGCAGTTTTTGCTGTCCAGCCTTTTTGGCATCACCGGCGTGGAGATTATAAAAACTCAATAAGTTTAAATGCCTCTTCCCGTTGTTCTAGGCAAAGGGGGTCGTTTCCTCACTGCCCTCAAAGCAGCTGGTATTTCTTTTTTTGCTACAAACCCTAAACCCAACAACCCAGCCCCCCCTAATAAACCTTTTACCCAGTGTTCCCCGGCAAACTCCCCGAGCTTTCCAAAATCAAATCCACCCGATCCACTACCTGTAACTGCCCCGGAAGTAGATTGAGGAGTAGGATCTTCCCCACCCTGCTCGCCAGGTCCAGGAGTGGCTGTGGGAGGTATAGGTGTGGCTTGAGCTTGAGACATATCTCTTCCGCTACGTCTAGCTATTTCCTGATCAATCAAGGCTTGCATAGCAGAATCAGGTGTGGGAGAGACTGTTGGAGTAGTAAGGGCATTAAGCGTTGCTTTATCAGCAGCAATTTTATCATCAAGAGCTTTATCAGAAGCTTTTTTCTCTTCTTCTTGTTTAACCCTCTCCTTTGCTTGCTTAATCTTTTCATCCAAGTCCTTAGCTATTGCTTCTTTAGCAGTTCTTGTAGCATCAGGCGTAGGAGAAGCTGTGGGAGTAGGGGTTTTGGGAGGATCATCCGCATGGGCTTTCCCCTGATCAAGACCCAGTCCCAAAGTAGTTGCCACGCCTATGGTGCCGGCAATGCGGGCTATTCTTGATCTAACCGATGGCCCTGTAGCAACCCGTCCTGCCGGACTAATTTCACCATGACCAGTTTCACTCATAGCTTTATTATACTACAAAAATCTGATACTATATTTCTAAGATGATAAAAAAAGTCTTTACTGCCACATTATTCATCATATTTTTTTTGAGCAATGCTGTTGCTGTATCTGCCACTCATGGACCAATACACCAACAGTGTGAAATTGCCAATCCGAAGTGCCAAAAAGGGGAATTTTGCAAACCATTTGAGCCTCCCCTCCCCACCTCTCTCGGTACATGCGAAAAATCTTCTGTCTGGGAATCTTTCGGATCTATTGAGCCTCCTTTGCCCCTCCAGCAATTTATTGGCAAAGATCCAACAGGAGCCGGGGGGATTAGCAGGTTTTTAAGTAATTTAGTGGCTTTGTTTTACGGTCTGGCAGGTATTGTGTTAATTTTTATGCTGCTTTGGGGAGCATGGGACTGGATGACTTCGGAAGGAGACAAGGAAAAGCTGGACTCTGCCAAGAAAAAAATCATCAATGCCATTGTAGGAATAATTCTTTTTTCCATTGCTTTTGCCCTGATCCAGATTTTGGGTCAATTTACCGGCTTTAAGTTTTTTGTAGGGCAAAAATAACAAAAATTTTGCTGGCTTGACAAGCAGATAGTTTTGCGAATATGATTAGATTATATATATGAAAAAGTTAGCTATTTTTGGATTAACCGCCACAATTCTATTATTTACTCTATTATTTATTACAGGCACCGCATCTGCTGCACCGAAAAACGCTAATGACCCTTGCGTCCCCGCCACTGATACCTGCCCTTCCGGGTATGCTTGCCTTCCAGATACAGCAACTACATTCAAATGTCAGTATGGTATTGCTATTACACCCCCTGCAGGCAAAGGCTTTGCTGATTTGGGTAGTTTTGTCGGCAATGTTCTGGTATTGGTCTTTGGCCTGGGGATTTTAATAGTTTTGGTAATGTTGATCTGGGGAGCGTTTGAATGGATTACCTCGGGCGGAGACAAAGAAGCTGTGGGGAAAGCGCGGAACAGAATTATCAATGCTTTAATAGGCATGGCTGTTTTGGCTATTGCTTTTGCCTTAGCCACAGTAGCCTCCCAATTTACTGGAATTGATATCCGTAACATTACTATCCCCACTCCCCCTAAACCCACCTAAATTCCCCTGATTGATCTTTATACCCTGTTAATGCTAATCTGAAAGTAATGAGAAAGATTACAGGTTTAATCATTTTTACTTTTTACTTTTTACTTTTTACTTTTCCGGCCTATGCAGTTTGTGATCCGGCTAAACCAACTGCAGACTGTCCTGCCGGTTTGCAGCAGATTGAAGAAGTTTTTACCAAAGTCATTTCCGTGATAGTAGGCTTGAGTTTTATTGTCTCTTCAGTTGTACTTGCCTGGGCAGGGATAAAATATCTAACTTCAGGAGGAGAACCAAAAGCCATACAAGCCGCCCATCAGGCTTTAACCTGGGCTTTACTCGGTATCCTCTTTTTAGCCATTGCCTGGATAATTTTACAGCTAATCCAGGCAGTTACAGGAGTACAGGTAACATTTTTTGACATTAGAGCCTTGTGCGGAAATGTAGACTGGTGCAAGTAAAGCTTGCAAAGATTTAGAATTTGTTTTAGTGTTAAAGTATGCTAAGAAAATTTACAATTTACAATTTACAATTTACAATTAAGCTAATCCTACTGCTTTTTACATTTTACATTTTACATTTTACATTTTACATTACTCCTGCCTTTGCCCAAACCCTTCCTTTGTCAGGGCAAGCTCCTATACCAACTTATGTCTCCCCAACATCACCAATTTACACCGACCTTTTGGTCCATAATTTATTCCACACTTTTTCCTGTCTGGCTGTTGGTTCTTCTGTGATTGGAAAACCATGTTTAACCTACCAGAATGGTATTCCTGTTTTATCACAAGTAAATTTGCAAGGAGGAGCGCTGGGAGCCAGCACTTCTTTAATCGGGCTGCTGTACAAGCACCCGCCTGTAAGAACAATTGATTACCTGGCTTCAGTGGGACAGGGCTTTGGATTTGTTAAAGAAGCCAAAGCCCAAGTGACAGGATCGGGAGCACAGGTCTTAAGCCCGATTTTAAAATTATGGGAAGCTTCCAGAAACATAGCTTATATATTTATGATCATTATTTTTGTGGTGATAGGCCTGATGGTTATGTTTAGAAATAAAATTAATCCCCAGACAGTCATTACTGCCCAAGCCGCCCTGCCCGGACTGGTGATTGGACTGGTCATGATTACTTTCAGTTTTTTTCTGGCCGGGCTGATTTCCGATATGGCTTTTGTGGGAACAAATGTTGTTGGGTATTATTTCGGAGCAGTCCGCAACGATACAAGTCAAAACCTGGTAGATGATATCAAAGGTAGAAACATTTTAAGCATTTTCACACCATTTACCAAGTTAGTTAACCGGGGAGAGGTTGACAGCGCCTTAAGTTCAATCTGGGATGATCTCCATGACCCCTCTATTCAAGGATGGAACCCATTGGATTTGGATCCGCAAAAAGTTCTGGTCATCCTTACCGGATTTATAACCAACCAACTTTTATCACCTTTTGTAGGACTGGCTGGAGGATGGTCGCAAATAGCTGTTGGGCTAGTTTCTGCTGGAAGTGGTAGCCTTATGTCTGTTCAAGTGGCCAGTTTTGCTTTGTCTTTTATAGCCATGGCAATTTTAATTTATGCAATGTTTAGGTTGCTGCTTCGTCTTATCAGCGCTTTCTTAACTATTATTTTCCTGACAGTGACCGCTCCTTTTCAATTTTTAGCAGCATCCTTACCAGGAAGGCAGGGAATTGCCACAGGCTGGATATTAAATATGCTGGGTAATATTTTAATCTTTCCAGCAGTAATGGCAGTTTTTTATTTTGTGGCTTATCTTTTGGGACCACTTAACTCTATAAACACAAACTGTGCCAAAAACCCATCTTGTCCATTTATAATCTCTCAATCAAATCCAGCACCAAATAACATTGTGCCTCCTGTGTATGCTCAGGGAAGCAGTGTTCAACAAACCTCCAAAATAGTAGGAGATCAAGGTTTCCCTTTATTTGGAGGCATGAGTCTGGGTTTCATCCAGCTTCTTTTAGCCTTTGGGGCACTGGTAGCATTACCAAAGATTCCTGATATTGTTGTCAGTACTGTTGGCAAAGCAGGCCAGGCAGGACAGTTACTGGGTCAGGAAATTGGCGGATCGGTTGCTGCAGGAAGAGGCTATGCCGGCCAATTCCAGCAAGGGGCAGGTGGTATTGGACAACAGGTAGGGAGACTAACTAGTGAAACAGGTGTGCAAATCGGTGTTAATCCAAATGCTGGTAAGCCTATTACGGATGCTTCAGGTGCGATAATAGGATACCAACCTCCACATATAAGTATACCTACCATACACGAAGGACAAGTAGCACGAGCCAAAAGGAGAATAGGTTGGTAGGAATTTAAACTTTGTTTAAAGTACGGGCGGGATCAAAAGCATTTATTACCTGGTTTGAATTAGCAGCCATCATTGCTTTTTGTACCAAAGGTGGTATTTTCTGGCCTAAGATCTTTTTATCCCCTATTTTATATCCCTCTTCCATCATAAACTCTAACAGACCTCTTTTTCTGATTCTTATCAAAGCCTTTCTCACCCGATCATCAACTATATTCCCCCAGTCTTTCTCATCAGGTATAACAAAAGTTTTTTTAGCAACTCCATTTACTATTACATCAAACCCGCTTTGTTCTAATCCTGCAGCCTCTAGTGCTTTTGCCAGAATCTCCTCTCCATCCCTGACTTTCGCCTTTACCTCGTATCCTTCAAGGATTAGATAATCTGCATCTTTCAAAACAATTTCTAACATTCCCAAGCTTGCTTCACTGGCCACCTCCGGAGAATAACCTAATCTCAGAATAAAACCCTCCTCGGGCTTAAGGTCCCACGTTCCGTCCGGGTTCTTTCTACCCATTACCGCTTCTCTCATTTTTCTCCTGAAAACATAAAATGCCTTATAATTTTCCTCTTCCCAAGCTCTTAATACCCTTCCCCCTCTGCTTTGAATAGAGTCTTTTCTGGACTTTAAATAGTCCTGAAAATAATCAAATACTCCGTACAAAGTCGTATAAAACTCATCTTGTTCTTTTTTATCCAGTCTCTTAAGATCGTAATAACTCATCTGCCTGGATTCCTCCAAGTCAAACCCGGTAACTTCTTCTTTCTTTTGTACCTTAGTCCAATTACCTTGTCTCAGCTCATTAATGTGATAAACATAGTCCCCCCTATATTCATCTAGGAATTTAGAATAAGGATCTCCTTTATGACGATAGTTTTGCATCAAGGCAAGGTATCTGTGTAGATTATGCAGAGAATGCTCTTCGACAAATGTATGCTGATCTATCAGATAATCAGCAGCCTTAAAACCTCCATGAAAAGGCTCATTGGCAAATCCCGGACCTGATTTACCTTCTGCATACTTGCCTCCCGTAAACGCTTTCCTGGCATTATATGCAGCAGCCCTCTCCTTGGCAGAATAAACTGCATCATCACTAGTGAATATTTTCTGGCGGCTGGCTTCTACCTCATCCAATCCGTGTATATAACCATGAAGCCCGGCAATACTAACAACTCCCAGCTTGACCAAAGGCGGAGCAAAAAGCAGATCGCCTAGTTGATCAACAAACTCCGGCACAGCCACACCACCGCTAGTTGAGGTAACAAACCGGTTATCGGTAATTCCCAAATGCTCGTTTGGAGCTCCGGTATTTACTATCCTGTTTTTTTCACTGATAGTCACCTCTCTGCCCCAAATATTTCTTCTGTATGCTTTAGCTTTGTTCGACTGAGGAACCAATTTACCGTAAGTTGGCGAAGCGGGATCAGTGTCATAACCCAGCTCTAGCGTAGGATAAGTACCCACCATAAATTCCTGAGCTGCTATATCCCACTCAGATTGCCAAGCTCTTCTTTCCCGATTTAGAATTTCATAAAGCAACTCTTTGGTATTATGACTAGCTCCGTGTCCAAAAGCTACGTTTACTCCATAAGCTGCCAAAACATTCCCAAAAAAGTTAATAACTGTATCGCTCCTCAACTGCCCATCCCATACAGGCAACTTACCGTCAACGAAACCGGCTGCTTTTAAGGCATGGGTAGCTAAGAACTGACCACCAAGAATCTTCTTGTCTAATTCTATTTGTAAAGCTTTCGCTTGTGCGAAATCTCCAGCCTGCTTAGCTTGCTCAATCCGAGCTCCATAAGTAGTCTTATCTTGGTCTAATTCCGCTTCCTCCTCTACAATTGCTTGCTCTAATCTTTCTTGAACAATATCAGAGATACGCCTTACTTTATGATCCTGATCAATAATTTCTCCTGTTTTTGGATCTCTAAGTCGGGTCCTAATCCCCCCGTACATAGAATCTTCCATTTCCAGCATCGCATATCCTCTAGCTACCAAAAATGCAAATCTAGCTTCATCCAAGGCCAGATCAGTTTTGTAATCCGTTAAACCGCCTGGTTGGGACTTAATTTTTTCATACATAGCATCAATCTGTTCATCAGTCAGTTTGCGATTCAATACTTTTTCTGCCATATCAATCTTCATTCTCACCATATCCCAGCCAGTTGGATACCAGGAAGCATCACCTTCTATATGAAGACCCATCTTGGTTCTGTGTTTGTTATAATCTCCAAGCCATTGCCACATCGTTTTATCAAAAGAAGTTACGTCTCCGTGGATCCTCGCATCCGCCATTTCAAGTATAGCCTTTCGAGTCTCTTCCCCAAAAGTCTCCCCTATTACTTCTTGCATCTGTGCTATAATCTTTTGTCTGATAGAGTTTTTTCTTTGCTCAGGCGATAAACTCATTAATCCATCCTCTGTGTCTCTCCTAGCTTTAATGTCCCGGAAAACTTTAACCCTAGTATCATGCCTACTTAAAGCTTCGGCATTACCTGTACTAGCAATCCTTTGCCTGATGACATTTCCCGGATCTAAAAGCATTCTTTCTAAAGGGTCATCATGTGAATATTGAAGTCTATATTTTTCTCTTAGTTCAAAGAAGCCTGCATAACCTAGTCTTATATCCTCCGCATCTTCTTGAGTTTTAATTAACCCCTGAAACAGGTCTGGATTTTCAGTAAAAATAGTTTCTGTAAAAATATCATAAGTGGCTAAATCTTCTTCTATCTCCTTTTGCAACTGCTGCCGATATTTCTCCTGAAAACCTTTATCTACTTTTTCTTCGCTGTTAGGATGCCCTGTCCAATAAGTACCTTCTTTGTGAGTTCTTAATTTGAATAAAGCTCTAGCTACCCGGCGCATCAAATAAATTGCATCATGATGCCCAATATATCCACTAGCAAATCTTTCAGCATAACTGGCAGCCACTTCCCCTGCCCCTTCATGATGCTGCTTTTCGTCCCAACTGATAATCATTTCATACCCAATTGAGTCGGTCACCGCCTCAACTACAGCCTTAGCTCTTAAAAAATCGGGATGAGTTTCAGTCACTTCTGTTTGTCCAGAGTCTTTTTCCAGATGTACCCGGTTAGTCCCTAGTAACTGATCTGCCTCTGCTCTAATCTCCTTCAATTTACCATCCACTGTTTGCATATCAGTATGAGGTATCTCTGCCAGCTGGTCTCTAACCCAGCCTAAAATGGCATTGGGCAATTCTCTGGCATTTTCCGCAGCTAATTCATAACTTCTTCGGCCATAATACATATTGACTTCATATTTTTTTGCGCTTAATCTATTTCTTCTCCGCTGTTCTTGAATGTCATTAAATTCTTTTTTTGCCACTACATTTAAAGAAGGCGTCTGTGCATTATCATTCAGTTCTTTAAAAGCCTCTGTAACAACACCATCATATAGATATTTAGCCACACCTCTAAACTGACCTTCGAATTGTCTCAAGGCCACTGAATTATCCCAAAAAGTCTCCCGATAATTTGCTCTTGCTATATCAATAATTTGTTGCTTATCACGACCCCATTTGTCACGGCGCTTTGCAGTCTTAAAATTCTCATAGAACTCTAAAGCTTCCCTCCTGGTACCATCCAAAATACCTGCTTGATCTGCTTGATCGATTAAATTCTGCAGTTCTAATCTAGCCTGAGTCTGTCGAGTAATAAGCTCTTGCTGTCGGGCTGGATCAGCTGGCATGGGCAATACCATGTAGTATTCGTAAACATGCTTGGCCATATTAAACACACTTCCACCTTCTCTATCGGCCATTTCCCTAAGACGAGCCCTTTCGGCATAAGGAAGCCAAGGGTCGTCTGCTGCAGACTGCCAGTTTTCAACTTGACTCTGCAAATCATCTGCCTCCACAGGGTCAATCTCCGCATTCTCACTCAGTTTCCTTATTTGCGCTCTTACTCTATAAGCCACTACTTCATCTACTTTACCTGCATCTCCCCAATCTTTTAGCTTTTGAGCAATCTCTTTTACCTTAAGATCATTAAAGCTATCTGGGTCAAAAGCGGGATTAACAGCAGCAAACTCTGCAACAGAAAGCTTACCTGCCAATCCTGATCTTATCAGAGCTTTCCATTCTTCTTTGGTAAAAGCTTCTTTCCCTTTTTGCATCTTTTCGTGAATCTCTCGCCTAGTGTAATTAAATACTCCAGCTTCATACCGCTCTTTCCCCACTTCATGCATTCCTCTAAGAGCTTCTTGTTGAACTACTGTAAGAGGTTTCCTCAATAATTGAGCTGCAGCCTTAAATCGCTGCTCTTCAGGAAGCTGAGCATTAGTTCGTACCTGTTCCTCGCTAAATGTTTGAGGTAATTTTTGTCCTTCAAGTTGAACGGAGCCTGCCTGAGATACTGGTGTAGCTTCTGGTCCTGCTCCTGTTGTTCCTTCTGCCATAATTAATCTTTCTACCATAATTTAGTTAACAGTTAGTAGTTGGTAGTTCACAGTAAATAACAAAACTACTATAACCATTGCTCTAAATCAGGGCCTAATTCCAGTTTAGAGCTTTGATAAACTAACTGTCAACTTTTCCTTTCTTCTGCTTGAAGTTTACAATGAGCAAAGTCTAGGTGCTTGATTAAATTCTTACAAAATCCTGATGAATTAGTGGCTAAGTAGCCACTTATATACGGGTACTACTTTAATTTTGCTATTTAAAATATCAATACCTTCTTCGTCTTCTGTAAGAATCATGGCGGAATTTGATCCTGTTTCCTCAATGGCTTCCACAAGCGCCTTAACTTCTCTTTTTTGGGTATCTTCATCTGCGAGCGTTTGACAAACCTGAATTAATTCTTTTTTCTTCGGCAGATAAAAATCAACCTCTAAATTATTTCTGGTAGCATAATAATAAATATCTTCAGTTGATCTCCTAAGAGCCAAAAAGACCATATTTTCTAAAAACTTGCCTCTATTTTCGGAAAAAGAAAACGCTACTGATTTAATCAAACCTGTATCTATCCCATAAATTTTTTTATTGGCAATTTGTTGTTTTTTTATAGAAAAGGCGTACTTATTAACAGTAAACATCAACCAACCAAGCTGCAAATAATCAATATAATTTTTAACAGTATTAACGCTGCCTAATTTAAGAAGTTCTTTTAACTTATTAAATGAAACCAGGGAAGAAATATTACCCATCAAATAAAACGCAAGTTCTTTTAATGCCTTTGTTTCTTCTATCCGGTAACGGACGGCTATATCCCTATAAATCACATCATCATATAAAGTTTTATGCCACCCGGCGTCAGGATATTTCAAGGCATCAGGTATGCCGCCCCTATTTATATAATCATTAAAGCTTCTTTTAAGTTTACTTGCCTCCATTGTTGTTAAGGATGACAGATCCGGTATTTTATGCTCTTTAAATTGTAAAAATTCTGCAAATGAAAACGGGAAAAGCTCAACTGGAATATAGCGGCCGGTAAGTTTAGTCCCCAGTTCCCTGCTCAAAAGCGAAGCATTAGAACCGGTAATATAAAACTTACAACCCTGATCAATCATCCGCCGCACAAATCTTTCCCAGCCTATGACATTTTGCGCTTCATCCAATAAAAATACCTGTTTTTGCCCAAAAAGTTCCAATAAAGTTTCATATAATAAATTAAAATCATCAGCAGCAAAATTTAAAAACCTTTCATCTTCAAAATTAACAAAATAATAATCATCAGACGAATAGAGAATACGGGCAACTTGAGCAAGAAGGGTAGATTTACCCACCCGCCGCAAGCCGGAGATTACGATAGCATGAGATGAGTTAAGATACTTTTTAACTTGAGGGAGTTTTTCTCTTGTTATCCCCGGTTCTTTGTTTCGGAATTGTTCACGCTGATCCAGCAATAGGGTTTTTAATAAATCTTTTTTCATTACTAATGAAATTATAACATATAAAGTTTTCACTGTCAATGAAAACTTCTACTATAATTTTTTCTTTACTCATTTTAGTGTATCCCTTTTGGAAAAGGAGTGTCAATCCTCCGACTCCGCTCAGGACTTACCTTTCTGCGAGAAGTTTACAGTGAGCGTAGTCGAACTGCTTGATTAAATTCTAATAAAATCCTGACGGGGATAAGGGTAAAATTAAAACAGTTTTTTAATCACATCAAAATAATTACCAGAATTTACAGCCAAAAATTTATGCGGCAGAGGAAAAACTTTTTTATTATGTATTTTTTTATTCAGTTTTATCTCTAAAGAGGTATAATTTTTCTTATAGTCCTCCAAAACCAGATCTACTTCCTGACCCCCATATTCCCGGTAAAAATACATATTCACTTTTGCGTTGGTAAGTTTGCGCAGCTTTTCAAGCTCAATAATGATAAAGTTTTCAAACACTCCCCCTTTATCAGGGCGAAGTTCCAAATCCCGAAAATCCTGTATTAAAATGTTGCGAATGCCAAGATCGTAAAAATATAGTTTTCTATTTTCAGATACTGCTTTTCTTATATTAGTTTTGAAGGAAGGCAAGGGAATTAAAATATAATTTTTGATAAAAATCTCAATGTAGTTTGACACTGTTGAGGCATACGCACCTAAAGAATTGGCAATTTCGCGTATTGAAACCTCACTACCCAGCTGCAGGGCAATTTTGGTCAATATATCCTTTGCTAGTTTTTCATTCTTGAGTTCGTAGATATCAACCACATCTTTCAGAACATAGGTATCCAGGATACGCTGCAATAGATCAATCCGCTCTTTTTCTGGTAAATCCTCTCTTGTGTATACCTCCGGGTATGTTCCAAAAATTTGTGCTTTTTTCGCAAGCTGCTTTTTAAATTCTACCTCTTCATCAATCCTCGGTTTTTCATTATCTAAAATCTCAATGATTGAAAACGGCAGACAATAGATCTCGTTGAACCTACCAGCCATAGTATCAAACTGCTTGGATTTCTGGCGAAGCTCTGAACTTCCGGTTGCAATCACTTTCACTCCAAACTCATCATGAAGAAGTTTTATCATGACGGTTGCTTCCGGATAGTTTTGCACCTCATCAATCAGCACTACTGTATTGCTTTTGGCAATAGCTTCAAGCACATCCCTTCTGGGAGCAAATTTTTCTCTATCTGATATAAGATCAAAATTGTACTTTTGTAATCCCAATTTCCCTGCCAGTTTATTTAGAAGTGTTGTTTTCCCTGAACGTCTTGGTCCCCAGATAAACAATATCTTTTCCTCCTTACTTTTAAGGTATTTATCTATATCATCTTCAATTTTTCTTTTAAACATAGCTATAATAGCATTATAGCACTAAATTGTAGTTTGTCAAGATACATTTTGATATTATTATAACTACCCATACACACAGTTATTATCGTTTCCGATATACGATTAACCAATTCAGTACTTGATTTTCGAGTCTTCGAGAAAATAGTCTACATCTATTAAATTCTCACAAAATCCTGACGGGGTTGAGGGTAAATTATATATCAATTGCCAAAATTGCTTTTTTTTCTGCACTATATTCTTTAGAAATAATGTAGAACTCCGCTAAATTTAGCGACTTAGCCTTAGCTTTTAAATGAGCAATATCCCGCTTTGAAACACTTGTTTTAACCTCACAGGCAATACTTTCATCAATAATAAAATCAACTTCGCTTCCATCTTTATAGAAAAAATTAAGGGTGTGCTGCTGTCTAAGGTTTTGAAAAATACTTTGCTCAAAAAGCTGCCCTTCTGAAACCTTTCCTAAAACATTTACCATTCCGCCGTCACAAAGATAAAGTTTTTTACTTCCTGCCGCCCGCCTGTCGATATTTTTTGAAAATTTGGATAGAAAAGTAATAAAATAAGTGCGCTCCAGAAAGGAGAGGTGATTATAAACCGTCTGACGGGAAACACCCAAGCTATTTGCCAACTTGGCAATCTCAATACGTGATCCCACCCGGGGGATCAACAACAAAATTAAATCTCTTAGTTTGCCGGTATCTTTAAAATCAGCCAAAGTTTTAACATCTTGTTCAAAATATGATGTAAATATCTCTGAAAGCAATACTTTCTTTCGCTCCGGGTTTACCTCTAACACCACCTTAGGAAAACCACCAAACTCAATAAATTCCTTGAAATACGGAGCAATCCGTTCGTATCTAATCCGATTCTTCAAGGCTGCTTTTTCAGAAAATCGGGCTGTTTCTTTCCTCGGAAGTCCTTTAAAAATTAAGAATTCGGCAAAAGTTAGCGGGAACATCTCAAAAACAATTTTCCTGCCAGCCATTGATTCGGAAAAGAGATTTTTTAAGTAATAACTGCTTGAACCGGTAAGAATGAACTTAACATCAAAGTGGTCAGAGAGATATTTCACCACTTTGCTGATTATAGGCAGATTTTGTATTTCGTCCAATAATATAAATGCTTTTTCTTTATTAGTAATTCCAAAATCAAGCAGATTATTCCAAATAGCATCAAAATCATCTGCCTCAAATATTTTTCTATTAAGCGGGTTTTCCAGATCCAACATCACCTTATTCGGTGTTTTGATTAATGAAAATAAATACTCCAATGCGATAGTTTTTCCCACTCTACGCATACCTGTAATAACAATGCTCTCTTTGGTATCAAGCTCTTTTTCTAACTGGGAAAATATAAACCTTGGATAGATCATATGTCTACTAAGAGTTTACATGTAGGGGGGGTGTTTGTCAAGTACATCCTTTATGGGGATACGGGTAGGATTAAACTAACTTTTCCAAATATTCTTTTGGGTTAACAATCCTTAAGGGTTTGGCAAGTTTTTTAACTTCATCTTTTAATAAATGCTTTTTGTCCAGAGTTACCAGATAATCGCATTTTGTTAATTTTGCCCCTGCAACTATGTGTATGTCCTCTTTCTCAACTAAACCTTGGTAGGGTTCTTCTTCGGCCTTATTAATTTTTTCTCTAACTATAATTCCACTATCCTGAATAAATTGTCTTATTTTACTTGTTGTTTTGCCTATTTTAAATGCATGTTCTTCAATCTCTGCAATGGCTGTTTGAGAAGTAATCCCAAAAACAGCGCCCAGTTTAACAAATTGAATTAATTTGGCAGATCCTCCTGTTGGAGAAAGCATAGCGGCAATAATAACTGAAGCATCAAAATATATTCTAATCACTTGTTAGGGATTTTAATTTGCGTTCAATCTTTTTAGCAAGCACAGGGGGTAACCTATCCTCTTTTAACCATTGCTCTATTTCTTCGTTACTAAAAATCCTGTATGGTACTCTCTCTGTCCCGCTCTCAATAACCATTTTGTTTCCTATTTTTTGAGCTTTTACTATTTCACCCTCTTCCAAGCCAAGCTCATCCCTCCACTCTTTTGGAATAGTAACCATACCTTTACCAAGGATTCTTAAATATTCTTCTTGTGGCTGGCTTGATAAAATTTGTTTCATAGTTTTTTCATAGTTTGAATTTCAAACTTCTTACATTGTAAACTAGTTGGTGTTGTTTGTCAACAGCCAAACTGAAAACCGCAACCGCATTGTTTTGTTCTGTTTTCCGGAGCCACATTTGTCTCATCGGCAAACTTCCTGGGACATTCCGGACAATGGTAATGATTATCCATATTAGGCATTCCGCACTCTCCACAGACCCCTCCTCTGCTTTCTAGAGATCCCCAACTTACCCCTCCTACAGAAGAACCAAAACTAATGCCACGCAAACTTCTTCCCGAGCTCACCCGCGCCGGGCAACCTGCTCTTGTTTTAAGAAACATAATCTCCGGAGTGAAATCATCATTCAATCTATTTGTATAGATTCTTGCCCCTCGGTCCTGAGGACCTCGGGATCGAAGGACTTCCCCGGGAATGACAGAGGCAGAAGCAGGTTTAATCTGTTCTCTTGTTAGTAACAATATTGCTTTCTCTACTCTATTTATAATCTCCTGCTGGGTAGATCTATCCCCCAAACTTGTCACGTTTCCCAAAATAAACTGTTTCGGCTCTGTAACCAGTCTTTCTTCTTCCATGCCAAATAACAACAGCTCATCAAATCTTTGGATATCTTCTCTGACAACTTGAACCGGCCTTATTTCCCAAGACCCATCACGTTGCAGCAATCTAAAATCACCCCTGCCTCTCTCTGCTAAAATCTTGTCCAATACATATTCAAATGGGTTAGCATATACTCGTGGTAAAGATAGCAGCGCAGGGTTTCTAACAATACTGGCTAACCTCTCTCTTGCCTTCACCTCCGAGGAGTCTCCCTCAACTTCGCTCGGGACAAGCAAGCCCACTCCTAAACTCACCATTACTTGACTCGCTTGCTCTTCGCTCAAATCCGCCACAATTGTTAAACCTTTTGCATCCCCATTTTGATCTTTCCAAAAAACCATCACTTCAGCATTAAGGTGTGGCTCGGCTTCTCTGCCATAATCATCTACAAAGCCATTCCAACCCGCAGGATTCATTAAAACCGCAAATGAGTTATTGGGCGCAGAAAGCAAAAAGTTTTCAATAGAGTGCGAAGCCTGCAATACAGAGCCATTCCGCTCTTTGGCGGTTATACCATCAACAACCGGCTCGCCGCTGCTTCCGACCATTCTTAATTTCCCATCTTTTAAACCAAATCTATTCAAATGAGGTAAAACCGGGCGGGATTTTATAATTTCCAGATCAAAACTTCTAAGGCCAACTTCTAGTTCTCCTGCTGAAATACTTACTGCCTCTGCTAGACTTTTCCCCATGGATAAATTCGTATTGACATCTCTAAAAAAACGCCCCATTTCCATTAACACGTCATAGCCAGCTTCTTTTAAATGGGGATTTATCCGCAGATTTGGGGCCAACTCTATTGATTTTTTTTCAAGCTCTTGAGGTTCTGTAATAGGCAAATTCCGGTCAGCAGGTCTTGCTATGACTATTGTATCTGCAAGAGAAGAATCAGGCTTATATCTACCGCCTAAATCAGGTTGGACTAAAACATCATGTTGAAGTGTTTCTACTGGCATATTGCTCCTGCTCGGGACCCTTCGACTACGCTCAGGGTGAAATGTGGTCGGTCTCCTGGCTTTACAGTTGCGGCACAGCTCTTGAAATTCTCAAGATTCCCTTTTTGTACCTTCTCCCGCGGCGGCGGGATGGTACACCACAATTCCAGCATAGCTGGAGAATTTTCAATTGTCAATTCTCAATTTTCAATTGTTGTTGATTGTCCCATAATGATCTCTTTTGTGCCGCTTGCCATCGGTTTTTTCACATTGTATATATTAAATGCTATGGAACCACATCCTATTCCGCAAAATGTCACTAATTTCCAATTCCATCTGGTTGGTGATATGACCTTAAAACAATTTGTGTACCTGGCAGCAGGTGTTGGTTTTGCCTATTTTCTCTTTGTGACTGCTTCAAAAGATTATCCTTTAGCAGCCTGGCCTGTGATTATCATCTCTGCTCTTTTAGGAGTGGCTTTTGCTTTTTTACCTTTTGCTTCACGGCCGCTGGATTATTGGCTGATAACCTTTTTAAAAACAATCTACTCTCCCACTAAAAGAATCTGGAAAAAAGCAGGGAAAGATTATAAAGAGGATTTGCTTTTTAAAAGCCGGTATGTCATGTTCGTATCCAGTATGGGCCCTCAACCAATGAAAGAATCTCCTGTTTTAGCAGTACCTATCCAACCACTCCCTTCACCCGAAGATCTTGGCAAAACAGTTGATCTGGCCAGACAGGCCCAGGGTCTGCAAGTCCGGATTATTCAGGCCGAACGGTCATTAAACCAAATAAAACAGGCGGCAACTCAAACTTCGCCCATACCAATGGACTACGGCCAGCAGGTCAATCAGATTATGTCTGATCTGCAAAAACTGGTGACTCAAGCTTCTCAAATAAGAAGCGAGATGGATACTGTTGTGAAGCCTACCCCTCCTTCTCCTGTCCCAAAAGAAAAAGTCAAAGTAGTTATTCCAATAAAACCCAAACAAACACAGATTGCCCTAACTACCTTTCCCAATGTCCTAAACGGAATTGTCAAGGATGCAACCGGAAACTACATTGAGGGAGTAGTAACTGTTATTTATGATAAGGAGGGCTTGCCGGTCAGGGCCTTAAAATCCAACAAACTGGGACAATTTAGCGGCTCAACTCCTTTACCTAACGGCACATACACCTTGGAATTGGAAAAAGAAGGGTATGATTTTGATGTTTTGCAAATTGAGTTGAGTGGCCAGGTTTTGCCGCCTTTGATGATCACAGCAAAGGGAGTCGGACAATGAGTACAACACAGGAACATTTGCTAATTAGCGATATAAAAGACGACATCGTCCTATTAAAAGATGGCGGCGGGGCGCTTGTGTTGCAGGTTTCCGCAGTTAATTTTGGCCTGCTGTCAGACAGGGAACAATATGCCATTATTTATGCGTTTGCCCAGATGTTAAATTCCCTTTCTTTTGCCATCCAGATTGTCATCCACTCCGAACGGTTAAATATCAGTTCCTATCTCAACCTTTTGGACGCTGCCCAAAAAGCCCAAACAGGCCATCCTTTAATTTCAGCCATGATCACATCATACAGGCAATTTATTCAAACTACCATTAAAGAAAATGATGTTTTGGATAAAAAATTCTACATTGTAATTCCGCTTTCCAAGCTGGAGCTGGGTATAATCCCCACCAAAGAAGCGCTATATCAAAAAGTTAAAACAGTGCTTTTGCCAAGGCGGGATCAGGTCGTAAGACAGCTAAATAGAGTAGGCCTGAATGCCATTCAACTTCAAAGCAGCAAACTGTTGCAGCTTTTTTACAATTTTTATAACGGCACTGGAAAGGAATTTGTTTCGCTACCTCAACCAGTTAAACTAAATGCTCCCAAGCCAATAGAGCCACCTGCTCCTCCTGTTCCAGCCGCACCAGCCCAAGAAGAAATACCTGCTTTATCAAACCAGCCTACCAGCAGATCCCATCCTTTTGTAGTGGAAGAACTGGAGGATAATGTGTAGTGACTAGTCGCTAGAATCTAGAGTCAAGGAAAAATAAATCTAGACTCTTGACTCTAGTCACTAGACTCTAAAAGTATTATGAAATTACCTAATTTATTTAAAAAAACAAAAGTTACGGAAAATATCGCTGCTCCTCAGCTGACTCTTGAAGATATTCTTGCTCCGGCTGAAATCGAGGCTGATTTTAATAACTTGAGAATTAATAACCGTTATTTCCGCACATACTTTGTATCAAACTACCCGCGATTTGTAGAACCCAACTGGCTGGAACCGCTGGTTTCTTTTGACCACTCGCTTTTTATTTCCATGTTTATCTATCCTTCTCAATCAGCCGGAGTGCTGGATGAACTAAAAAGAAAAATTGCTGAAATGGAAGCCACCATACAAACGGATTATGAAAGAAACAAGGCAATTGATCCTGCTGTTGAGGTGGCCCTGGAAGATGCCCGTTCTTTGCAGGACCAGCTGGTCAGAGGCGCGGAGAGATTTTTTGATTTTGCCTTGTATATAACAATACCTGCCGCATCGCTTGATGAGCTGCACAACACTTCCAAATTAATAGAATCAACCCTGGCCTCGCTTTCCATCACTGCTCAAGCTACCACCCTGCAAATGGAAGACGGCTTTAAATCAACCTTACCCCAAGGAGCAGATCTTTTAAATTTCACTCACAATATGGATACCACCTCTCTGGCCACCACTTTTCCTTTTGCCTCATCCGAACTGACTGCCAATGAAGGCATAATGTACGGCATCAATGAGCACAATGATTCTTTAATTCTTTTTGACAGGTTTACCATGGAAAATGCCAACTCGGTAATTTTTGCCAAGGCCGGCGCAGGAAAAAGCTATTTTGTTAAACTGGAGGCGCTACGGTCTTTAATGTTTGGCACGGAAATCATTGTCATAGATCCGGAACAGGAATATTTACCTCTTTGTGAAGCAGTGGGAGGAGACTATATTAATTTTTCATCTTCATCTCCTGTTAAAATCAATCCTTTTGATCTGGCAGAAGAAGTGCTGGGTGAAAACGAATTAGGCAGAAAAATTTTATCTTTGACTGTTTTTTTAAAGCTGGTTTTAGGACAGCTTTCCGCAGGAGAAGCTGCTTTGCTGGACCGAGCCTTGAAACAAACTTACGCTTTAAAAGGCATTACCGATGATCCCAAAACTCAAGACCGGATGCCGCCTTTAATGGAGGATCTTTATAAAGTATTGACCGGCATGGAAGAAGCTCCGGCTCTGGAGCTGGCTGTCAGATTGGAGCGGTTTATCAAAGGTTCCTTAGCAGGCATTTTTTCCGCCCAGTCAAATATCAATATCTCCAATTCTTTCACGGTTTTTTCCGTCAGAGATTTACCGGATCAGCTGCGCCCTCTGGCCATGCATATGATATTGGATTATGTCTGGACCAAAATAAGAAACAAGCTTAAAAAAAGAATTATGATTGTGGATGAGGCCTGGTATTTAATGAGAAACGAGGATTCTGCCAATTTTCTGGTGGATATGGCCAAGCGGTCCAGAAAATATTATTTAGGGCTAACCACCATTACCCAGGATGTGGAGGATTTTCTGGGAGGAGACCGGGGCAAGGAAATAATTTCCAATTCATCAATTCAGGTTTTATTAAAACAGGCCCCTGTTTCAATTGATCTTTTGGCCCAAGTTTTTAACCTGTCAGAGGGAGAGCAGAGATTGCTTTTATCCGAAGGCATTGGCCAGGGGATATTTTTTGCCGGCAGTACGCATGTGGCTATGAGAGTAGTGGCATCCCCGGAGGAGCACAGCTTGATTACTTCCAATCCGCAGGAAATACTGGCAAGACAAGGTAATAAGTGATAACCTAAATTTATGGCCTATTCTGATTTTGACAAACTCAAATCATTCTTTTTGGCATTAAATGAGAGTAATTACCACCCGGAAAGAATGGATCCAAAAATTATAACAGCCCAGGATAAGGCTTACTGCTTTAATCTACTCCGGGAAAAAATCCCGGAATTAAAAGAAAAAGATGATGATTACCTAACTGAATTCCTAAGAGATCCTAAAAAAGTAAAAGGACGTATTTTAGGTAAATTCGTTGCAGGAGAAGGGATTGAATTAACTAAGATATTAGATGAAAAACCAGTTACAGAGGAAGTTTATGAAGAATCAGGCGGGCAGGGGGTTTCAGATGAACAAGCCCCACCAACCGGCGCATCAACAGGTACATCCGGCGGAATGCCCGGAATGCCTTCCGGCCCATCTTTTTCTCCTGCGCAACGGCGTATTATTCATAATATCCCGCTCGGAGGGAAGGAGGGCGGCACTGGCCAGGGCACAGCTGCCACAAACAAGATAGACCGGTTTAACGCCTCAAACCCTGCCACTGCAAAAATAAACAGGTTAAATCAATCACCAGGCGTAACATCCAACTTTCCTTCAAGAAAAAAGGAGAAAAAGAGGTGGTTTGGCAGGCTGCGTCCGAGCGGGTCTTTTAACCCTCTGGATCTTTTATCTAAGCGTTTTGCAAATTGGGTCTGGAAAAATGCCGTCAAACCTTTGGCGCAATGGCTAGGAAGGAATGTACTTCAACCTCTATTGCGATTGGCAGCCCAAACAGCCAGCCGCTTACTTTTTCAGCTCCTTCCAAGATTAGCCCTGGGGGCGCTTAATGCTCTCGCCGGCATACTGGGGGGGTTGGGGGGACTGGCGGGGCTGGCTGCAGCAATTGGGTCGACATTTCTCTGGGTAGGAGTCTTTCTTGGAGCTTTTGTAGCCGTGACAGTATTGGCCACTTTTCTAATGCCATTTGTTACCCCTATTAAAGAACCTGTCCAAGTCAACTATACTCTACCCCTTAGAAACCCTAGTGTAGTACCCAATGTTATCAAAGCTGAAATCCAGCAAAACTTCCCCCAAGTTCAAATTGGCAATTGGCAGACAATTATTACCGCGGCCGAGAACAATAACTGGAATCCAGCTTTAATTCTAACTCTGTGGATAGAAGCCAGCGGAACTCAAGGAAGGGGAGATTATGTGGAGCCTTCTTTGGTGTGCGACCCGGATCCCACACATCCCGAAAGCGGTTTAGAATTAAACTTAAGGTGTTTTTTCGTAAAATATAGGGATTATGATCAGTTCCCCAGGTTCATTGAAGATTACGCCAAATCAAATACCCCTATGACAGGTGGTTTGCAGGGGTATGAGGATTATTTTAATGAGGATTTCCTCCAAAGAATAAAGTACTGGTACACTCAAATGGTACCTGAAGGTGCTGTGGGAGAAATAGAACCTGTAACCCCACCGTCTGGAGCACAGGCTTCATGCCCTGTGCCGGGCGGTGTAATAAAAACACCTTCCTACCAAGCTAGTCCCACCACTGGCCACTGCTCTCCTTCTTATGGAAGTTGTCCTGCAGAAAGCAGGAGAGCCAAATCAATCGATGTTGACACCAGAGGCGGAAATGTGCTTTTCCCAACTATTGACGGTCAGAAAGTTGATTGGTACTATTCAAACCGGTTCCTTTTAAACAATTCTACAGACTGCGAGGGCGGTAAGCCTGACTGCGGTATTGGAGTAATTTTTCAAGCTAAAGCCGGTTCTGATTTGTGGACACTCCACCTAGTCCATCTTGATCCTTATAAACTATTATTTAAGGAGCAACAAGCCAATGTGCCAGGGGAGACAGCAGGTAAAACTGTTTCCAGGGTATATGTGCATATCAATATTGGTAAAGGCATTAAAAATCCTCCAATAGAAGGGAGCCAGGATTTTGATCCCGGCTGGATACCGCCTGATTTTATGTGCCCATGAAAAAAATTATAATATTTCTAGCTGTTATAACGATTGTAATTATTATACTTTTCCTTTGGCAAAATAAACCCCAGCAGATTTCTTCCCCTGCGCCTACCCCCTTACAAGAAACCCCCCAACTTATCTCCACCAAACCGGATCCCCTGGACGAAACCATTGTTTCCTCAACCGAAGTAATTGAGCTGACATTTTCCAGGCCTCTGGAAAATGTGCCGGAATTTAAAATAAAAATAGAACCAAAGCCGGATTATAGAGTGGAGCTCTCGGGTGATAAAAAAACCGCTAAAATCATTCCTGTTGCGCCTTTTGAGCTGGGAACCACTTACACTTTGTTTGTAACGCAAGACAGTAAATTTGAAGGCGGAGGAAAGCTCGAGAAAGAACTTAATTTTCACTTCCGTACCATCAAATACCGCGGCTTTTAGGACAGGCGAACAGGCATAACAATATATTCCAAACCCTCTTCTCCTACCGGCTTAATTAAAGCAGGCTGCAGCGCTCCTGAAAATTCAATCATCAGCTGACTTGCGGGTGAGGCGGAAACAGCATCCTGCAAAAACCTGGTGTTAAAAGCCACCTGTAAACTATCCCCTTCAACTTGAGCTTCAATCTCATTTTCCTGACTACCCACTTCTTTAACTGACGAAGCCAAAGCTAGTTTATTTTCCCGGGTGGTTAAAACCACAATATTAGCCTCATTTTTACCAAAAACCGCTGCCAGTTTCAAGGCTTTTACAAGATCTTCTTTGTCCACCAGCGCCCGCCCAATAGTTTCAGTGGGAATTATTTTCTCCCAGGCAGGGAAAGAACCCTCAATCAGCCTTGAGGAAACCTTTGTTTTGCCAACGGAAAAAACAATCTGGTTTTGGTTTTGAGAAAGGGAAACGCTGACAGATTCTGCCTCATCCTCGCCAATAACCCGCAGCAGCTCTTCAAATGTCCTTCTCGGAATCAAACTCTTAAACGGTTCTGTCCCTTTGGGCAAGCTGACCTGCCTATGCGCCAACCGGAAACCATCTGTGGCCACAAAATCTATTTTTTCCCCTCCAACATCTGTTAAAACCCCTGTTAAAACCGGCCGGCCTTCATCCACTGCCGCGGCAAAAAGGATTTGCCCGCAGCCTAACAATACTTCTTTAGGAAATGATATGCCTTTGCCGTCAGAGAGGGGTATGACCGGGAATTCTGCCGCAGCAATGCCATTTAAGCTGGCTTTAAACTTATTGCTTGTAACAGTTAAAATCTCATTGTTTGATTCCAACTCCACCTCGCTTGGCCCCAGGCCGGAAACAACCTCAAGCAATAGCTTGGCAGGTATTGTTACTTCTCCTGGCGTTGCCTTTTTTACAGAAACAAATTTCATAATGCCGATCTCCAAATTAGTGGCAGCAACTTTTAAGTTATCCTCTTCAACAGATAAAAGAATATTTTCCAAAACCGGTAAAGAAGCTCTTACTCCCACACTGCGGCTGGCAGCTTGCAGAATAGGCAATAAATCTTGCTGTAATATTGAAAATTTCATTTTATTCATCACCTCTCCGGGCAGAATGTAATAAATTCTAAAAGAATTTAAACATTCTAGCAGCGTTTAAATTGTAAACAATTTATTTCGCTGCAGTTACAAATTTATGAACTTCTTCTTCTGTTACTTTAATCAATCTAAAATTCACTCTCCCCTGTGTGATTAGGTTTTTAATGTGTTTTTCTTCATCTGTCAAGAGGGAAGCTCCGGACTTAACCTCAATAAAATCAATTTGCTGGTTGTTTTTAATGCCGATAAAATCAATTGGCCAGCCCAAAGGAATAATCCGGTCATAATCATAACGAAGCTCGGCATAAGTTAAAAGCTCTGCCATTTTACCTTTTTGAGGATTAATCGAGCCCTGAATAGTTTGTAAAACTTTGGCTGGTAAGTCTTGTAAGCCTTTATACAGATCAATTAAATCCATAGGGATATCCGCAGGTTTTTTACCATGAAGTCTACCAAAAAGATATGCAATAAAAATTACGGCGGCAATGATTATTAGTATAGTCCAGTTAAAGTTTTCCACTTTTGCTTTAGAATTATACACTATTACATTAATAACAGTAGTAGTATTTATATGCTTGGTGGATAAGTGGATAACTAGTGACTAGAGACTAGTGACTAGAGACTAGTGGTGTGGATAGGCTGTTTATAATTAGTGGATAACTTGTGGAAAAGACAGTTTTTTGGTGGATAAGTTAGCTGATTGCTTTTTGACGGACTTCTATCAGCAATCTTTGTACTTCCCTGTCAGAATTAATCAATTGCTTAATCCTGTCTCTGCCGTGCATAACAGTAGTATGGTCGCGCCCCCCCAAAAGTTGTCCTATTTTTTCCACAGTCATGTTTAAATCTTCGCAGAGGATATACATTGCCATGTGTCTTGGCAGCACCAGTTCTTTTTGCCTTTTAGGGCCTGTTAAATCTTTTAAGCTTAAATTAAAAAAAGCGCAGACAGTATCCAGTATTTTTTTGTGGTCTAGTTTAATGTTTTTCTTAATTTGTTGGGTTAAAAAAGGGGCAATATTTTCCGGGGTCGAGGGTAAGTTTTTATGTTTTAGGGCCTGCAGCAGCTGAATTAACTTCCCTTCCAGCTCCCTGATGTTTGATTCCATGGAGGAGGCAATCAGCTTTAAGGATTCTTCGGAAAGATTTTCTCCTTGCTCCGAACACTTGGCCCGCAGGATTGCGACTCTAGTGTCAAAGTCAGGGAATTGAATATCCAACATTAATCCTCCCTGGAAACGGCTTTTTAACCTGTCTTCCAGCTTGGCGATTTCATTGGGCGGGCGGTCTGAAGTTAAAACCATTTGCGAATTTCTGCTCGAAAGCTCATTAAATGTGTGGAAAAACTCTTCTTGCGTGCCTTCCCTGCCGGAGAAAAATTGGATGTCGTCAATTAGCAAAACATGGGCTGCGCGGTATTTTGTCCTTAAATCCCCCATGCGGTGATTTTGAATAGCTGCCACATAATCATTCATGAATTTTTCCGAAGAACAATAAATAATCTTAAAATGAGGGGCTTTTTTAGCCAAAGCATTGCCAATACCAAGCATAAGATGGGTTTTCCCTACGCCTGTGCCGCCGTAGATAAATAAAGGGTTATAAGAAACCCCGGGGTTTTGTACCACTGCTTGGGCTGCGGCAAAGGCTAGATTATTTGACAAACCAACCACGAAATTTTCCAGGGTATATTTGGGATTAAGCGCGGATGTTTGTGTTTGAATTGGTTGGAAAAATTCTTCCGGTGCAGCTTCTAGCTCAACCTCCTTAACCATAAACTCGATTTTTACTTTTTTCTCCAAAAGCTTCTCAAAAGTATTCTCGATTAAAGTTTGGTATTTTTGCTTCAGATTTTCTTTGATAAAAGCAGAAGGTGTATTAAGAGTGATTGTACTGTTGCTCTGGGATTTGAGAATGGTTTTAATAAAATAGGTTTTAAAGTTGGCAGGTCCAACTGCGGGTTTGATAGCTTCTAAAAATTTATGCCAGAGTCTTAAATTATCCATTGTGGAAAACTTATCCACAATTTAATCTAAAGGTTTTGTTATGACAATATAGAGAAACTATAAATTAGTAGATCAGTCTTTACATAATACAGCCAAGGGTGTAGAATTAAATTATAATGGGCATGACTAAAGTTGCTTTAAAAGTAAAAAATCCTCAAAAACCATCCAAAGTGTTTGCAGGAGAATTTTTAGTGGATAGCGGTGCAACTTATACTGTTGTGCCTGAAGATATTTTAAAAAAAATTGGCATTAAACCTGCGGGAGAAGAACAATTTTCTTTGGCTGATGGTAGAATAATCAGTAGGAAAGTAGGGAGCGCCCTTTATGAATATCAGGGAACAGAAAGGGCAGCGCCGGTTTTATTTGGGGAAAAAGACGACAGTTTGCTTTTGGGGGCTTTTACTTTGGAAGCGTTGGGTTTAACGCTGGATCCCTTAAAAAGGAAGTTATATAAAGCTTTATTAAGGATGTAATTAAATATGCCAAAGAGAACATACCAGCCAAAAAAATTAAAAAGAGTTAGAAAACACGGGTTTTTAAAAAGAATGGCAACTCACAATGGCCGAAGGGTTTTGAAAAGAAGAATGGCAAGAGACAGAAAAAAACTGACAGTATAGCTCCAATATGCTTCCTAAATCCCAAAGATTAAATTTAAAAAAGGATTTTAAATGGGTAGCTGCGGGCCAGAAACTGGAAACAAAATATTTAAAACTTTTTATTAAGACAGGTGATAATGTTATATCTAGAGTTGGTATAGCTGTTTCCGGAAAAACATTTAAAAAAGCGCACGAGCGCAATAGGGCAAGAAGATTGGTAGCGCAGGCTTTCCAATCTACCGCCTACCGCCTACCGCCTACCGCCAACATAGTGGCTCTTCCCAAAGAGGGCATACTTAGTGTAAAATCACAAGATGTGCTTTTGGATTTGGAAGAAATATTAAAGCATGAAAAAATTATTAATTAGTCTAATAAATTTTTACCAGATGTTTTCATTCAATTTTACCTTTTGTAAATATAAAGTGAGTTGTTCCCAATATACCAAAAAGATGATTGAACATGAGGGCGCAATCAGGGGATTGTCTTTAGGCCTTAAAAGAATTTGGAGCTGCAGATGAATATAGGGGATATTTTTATTGCCGCGTTTATACAGCCGACTATTAATCTTTTAATAATCACATTCCAGTTTTTGCAATCTTTGCATATTCCGGGAGCCTTGGGATTTGCCCTGATTATTTTAACTGTGGCAATCAGGCTTTTGGTTTGGCCGCTGATGGCGTCGCAAATTAAAATGACCAAAAAAATGGTTGATTTAAAGCCGCATCTTGATGAGCTTAAGAAAAAACACAAGGATGACAAAAAAGCTATGGCTGGCGCCCAGATGACTCTTTATAAAGAGCACGGAGTAAATCCTGCCGGAGGCTGTTTGCCGGCATTGCTTCAAATCCCCGTATTCATCGGTCTGTACCAGGCAATTATTAATATTTTACCCGGAATGGGTGGGGCTAATTTAAATTGGATTAATTCGCTTTTATATTTCCCGTCAATGCATCTGAAAGCCTTGCCTGATCCGAATTTTTTTGGATTGGATTTAGGGGTAAAACCTTCCCAATTCGGGATTAGCCTTTTTCTTTTAATACCTGTTGTGACAGCTCTTTTAACTTTTGTTCAATCTAAAATGACAGTGCCTGCCCCCATCAAACATCATAAAGATGAGCCACAAAGCGAAACAAAAGAAAAAGAGGGCATGGAAGAAAGCATGGGTCAGGTGCAATCTCAAATGGTTTATCTGATGCCTGTTATGATTGGTTATTTTGCCTTTCAATTTCCTGTAGGGCTTGCAATTTATTGGAACACGTATACAATACTGGGAATTATCCAGCAATATAAAATAGCTGGCTGGGGAGGACTAGAGAGTCTAGTGACTAGAGTCAAGAGTCTAGGAAAGTAAGGAAATTATGGAACAGCAATTATCAGACATTTTAGACAATTTACTGGGCCTTTTGCTTTTAGAGGGCAGTTACGAGATTGAAGAAGATGAAAATGGGATCAATGTATTGATTGAAACCAAAGACGCCGGCCGCTTGATTGGTTCGGGAGGGCAGTCTCTGGATGGGTTGCAGTTAATTGTTAATCAAATGATGTCCAGAAAAAAACCGGATGAATACAAAAGAGTAATTTTGGATGTGGGAGGATGGAGAAAACAAAAAGAAGAAGAGTTAACTGCCAGCGCCAAAAGTTGGGTAAAACAGGTTTTGGAAACAGGAAAAGTTGTTGAGCTTGAACCAATGAGCCCCTGGCAGAGGAGAATAGTGCACATGGTTGTATCTGAAACAGAAGGAGTTGAAAGCGAGAGTGCGGGTGAAGGACGGGATAGGCATGTGGTAATTAAAATCAAAAATCAAAAGCCTGTCCCGAGCGCAGTCGAGGGATGAAAAGACTTGAAAGTATTCTTCTTTTTTTAACACTGCTCTTTTTACCCACGCAATTAGGCCGTCATTTTTGGCCCGGCTTTTCCTATATTTATTCTTTAAAAATAGATTATCTTGCCCCCACTTTGTATTTTTGGGATATTCTGGTAGTAGGGTTAATACTTATATGGATTTTATCAAAAGCCTGCCTGCCGGCAGGCAGGCCTAAAATTAATAAACTGGCCCTAAATCTGCTGTTAATTTTTTTACTATCTCAAGCTTTATCTTTACTGAGAGCAAATAACATGGGCGCTGGTTTAGTTAGACTGGAACAATATGCAGTAGCCGGTTTATTTGGTGTTTATCTTGCATCTCAAAAATTAAAAAATATTTTTTTGCCTCTGACCATAGGAATTTTAGGAGAATCGCTATTGGCTATCTTGCAGTTTTTAAAAGGGGGAACTTTAGGACTTTGGATTCTGGGGGAAAGAAGTTTTACTTTAACAACTCCAGGTATTGCCAAATTTGATTTTTTTGGGTTGCAATTTTTACGGCCATATGCCACCTTTCCCCATCCTAATGTATTAGCAGGGTACTTATTAATAATATCTCTGATTCTTCGGCAAAAGATAGTTTTTGCCGTTTCAGGTTTGATCATTTTTCTGACTATGTCCAGGGTGGCTATTTTGGCAGGATTTGTTAGCTTATTTTTTCTTAAGAAAAGAAATATAAAAATTATAATACTTATAACGGTTATAATAATTATACTGTCCCCTATTTTATTTACCAGATTTTCTTCTTTGTTTAGCTATGATAATCTGACAATTTTGCGAAGGGAAGAACTTTTGCAAAGCTCCTGGAATTTATTTTTGAAAAATCCTATTTTTGGAGTAGGCTTAAATAATTTTATTTCTGCCCAGCAGGATTTGATTTCCGGCCCCAGCAGATTTTTGCAGCCTGTACATAACATTTTTCTGCTGGCTCTTTCTGAAACAGGCATAATTGGTCTAATGGGACTAATTTGTCTAATCGGACTGCCTTTTCTGAAACTACCCACTATACGCTATACGCTATACGCTATACTTTTCTTGGGCTTATTTGACCATTACTTCTTAACCTTGCCCCAAGGGTACAGACTGCTATTTTTGGTTTGGGGTTTATCTTTATCGCGGTTAAAGTTAAAATGATTTTGTGCAAAAGATAATAAAGATTTTTCAGCAGACATTTTGGCAGGCTTTTTTTAAGGTAGTTACCACTTCTGGTGGATTTGTTATTTTAGGGATAGTTTCCAGAAGTTACGGAGAAGAAGGAGTTGGCAGTTTTACTTTGGCGCTAACCTACCTGGCTTTTTTTTATGTTTTGGCGGACTTTGGTTTTAACGGATATATTTTAAGAAGGTTACAGGGTACAGGTTACAGTGTACAGAATGAATGGAGAAAGCTACTGGGGGTGAGGATTTTATGGGGAATATTTTTAACAATTCTGGCAGCTACCCTGCCGCTAATTTTTACGCCCGGTCTGGTGGATTTTAAACTGGCTGTTTTAGTTGGTGCATTAACTATTTTTCTAAACAGCCTGTTTTTCACTGCTCAAGCGTTAATTCAAGTTAATCTAAAATACGAATATTCTACTTGGCCTGTTTTTTTATCCGCTCCGGCAGGGGTTTTATTGATTTTTTATTTGTCAAGCGCTCGCGCGCCAGTGTATTTATTGACTGCTGGTTATGTTTTGTCATGGCTTGTTTATACCGGTCTGCTGCTAGCCTTGGTCAGAAGAATTATTAAACAACTCTCCCCCATTTTTAGCAAAAAATATCTGGTGGTTTTATTTCAAGGCAGTTTTCCTTTGGCAGCCACCATATTTTTAAATGTTATCTATTTTAGGGCCGATGCTTTTATACTCTCCTTTTTCAAAGGTTCGGCTGAAGTTGGTGTTTATAATTTGGCTTATCAGGTTTTTCAATCCATTTTGGTACTTCCTACTTTTATGATGAACTCTTATTACCCGATGATGCTTAAAAGCGGCAAGACTTCCAAAATAGCCCCTCTGGGCCTGTTAATTTTGTCTCTTGCCATACTACTTACTACCTATTACTTATCCCCATTAATTATTAAACTAATTACCAGTACTGGATTTGCCGGATCTGTAACCTCTTTGCAGATTCTCTCTTTTGGTTTTCCCGCGTACTTTTTATCCGCTCTCTTAATGTGGATAATGGTGGCTAAAAAAATGTATAAAAAATTGTTAATAGTTTATGTTTTGGGGTTAATAGTTAATATAGCTGCAAATTTATATTTTATTCCACAATATGGATATATTGCAGCCAGTTGGATAACCGGATTGTCAGAGTACTTGATATTAGGGATGCAGGTAGTGGTATTATTATTCGATGAAACTAATTATTTATACAGACGGGGCTTCCCGCGGTAATCCCGGACCTGCTTCATACGGATTTGTAATTTTTGATAGAAAAGGCAAACTGATCCATCAGGCAGGTGAATTTATCGGAAAGGCCACCAATAATGTAGCCGAATACACAGCGGTTTTGGAGGCCTTTAAATATCTAAAAAAAGAATTTCTTGAAAAGCTTTCAATAGAGTTTCTTGCAGACTCCAGATTAGTTGTAGAGCAGTTATCAGGGAGGTTTAAAATCAAAAATCAAAATCTAAAAATACTTTTTGAGCAAATTAAGATTTTAGAAATGGAAATAGGGGAAGTTTTCTACAGGCATATCCCCCGCGAAAAAAACTTTAGAGCTGATAGTTTAGCCAATGAGGCTCTTGATAAGATCTATTAAGATGCTTTTCCTCTCTCTTGCAAATTATTAATCTAGTGCTACGATTTACGCGTGGACGAAAACACTAATTCTATCAACCAAAAAACAGGTATTTTACTTTCGCGAAATACGCCTATAGCTTTAGTTGTGGGGGCTGCGGGGTTTTTGGGATCTCATTTGGTTGACCAGTTGCTGAAAAAGGGTTTGCAAGTTGTGGGGGTTGATGATTTAACTAAAAATAAAAAAGAGAATTTGGAGCAGGCTTCAAAAAATAAAAATTTTCATTTGTTAATATCTTCGCCTTCAGAGCTAAATTTGGATCTTTCTAGGCTTGATTACATATATGTTATTCCCAGTGAGGATTGGAATTTAAAAGAAATTTTTAAGTATTTTAAAAAACACTCCGGCCGTTTTTTGTTGATTTCTTCTGTGAAGTTATATGATGCTAAAACTTCAGAAAGTTTGCTTTGGCTAAAAAGAATGGAAGGAAGCTTAGCTGAATTTGCCGCGGATAATAGTTTAAACGCCAGAATTTTGCGGCTAGGGCCGGTTTTTGGCCCCGGAATGGATTTTGCGGAGAATGACCCAATTGCCCGTTTAATATACGCCTCGTTAAAAGGAGATTTGCAAAATGAAACTTTGGTAGCGGATTTTTCTGCCAGAAGTTTATTCGTTGAAGATGCAATTGATTTAGTAGTAAAAAGCATGTTATCCGGAGCAACTGCTTTAAAAATATTTGATGGAGTGTTGCCTGTCCCGGTTAAAGTAACAGAAATTAAGCAGGTATTGCTCGATCCTTTATGGTATGAACAAAAGGGATTTATTCCCCAGGAGCTGCCGCCTTGGCCAACGCCCAATTTAACAAAAACCATTAAAGTTTTAAACTGGCAGCCAAAAACCGGTTTGGTAGCAGCTTTAAGAGAAACCTTAAGTTTTTTTAAGGATAAAGAAATTGATGAGCCGGCACAATTGGAACAGGTAAAAGAGGATAAAAAAGATGCGCAGTGGGGGAGTGATAAAAAAGAAGAATTGGAAGCATTTAAAAAACTTCCCCGCCAACCTCTAAAAATCCCCGGAGCAGAACTTATAAAAAGCAAAGCATTGCTGGTTTTTGCTTTAGCCTTAATTTTTTACGCAATTTTGTGGCCCGGCATAAAAGTGGGGGTAGGGGTGCTGACTTTTAGGATGGAGCTTTCGAGAGCTTCAGAAAATTTGTCCAAAGGAGATTTTGAGGCTAGTTTGAAAAATGTAAGTCAAGCAAAACAAGCTGTTTTGGAGACAAAAGCTATTTTTAGCTCTTTTGAGCCTTTGAAAGAAGCAGGCTTTTTAAAAGATCAATTTAAGGCAGGGGAAGAGTTATCTAATTTGGGACAAGTTTCGACTGATGCGGCAGGAGCCGCAGTTGAGGGAATAAAACTTCTTTATCAGGGCCTCCGGGCTGTTACCGGCGAAATAAATGAATCTCCCAAAGAATATTTTAATTCCTCCCGGATGGAATTGGCCAAAGCATATGAAGATTTAGCATATGCCCAGGCGCTGATAAATGATGAGGAATTTTTACAAAGAATGCCTGGATTTCTTCTCCCGCGGATTAGCAGCTTAAAAGAGCGGCTCGGTTTGTACAGCGGTCTGGTTAAAAGGGCTAAAGCAGCAGCAGCCATTTTACCGGAAATTGTGGCTATGGAGGGGAGTAAAAACTATCTGATTTTACTGCAAAATAATATGGAGCTCCGTCCCACAGGGGGTTTTATCGGCTCTTTTGCAGTGGTTAATTTTCAGGGAGGTAAGTTGCGCACTCTTAAAGTTAATGATATTTATGCCATAGACGGGCAGCTGGGTATTCATGTTGAGCCGCCTAAAGAAATTAAAGAAGACTTGGGCCAAGTCAACTGGTATTTGCGGGATGCCAATTGGGAACCGGATTTTCCCACCAGCGCCAAACAAATAGAGTGGTTTTATACCAAAGAAACAGGGGATAAGGTTTGGGGGGTGATAACTTTGGATATTTCAGGTATGGAAAATTTGCTTTCGGTTTTGGGCCCGCTGGATCTTCCTGATTATGATGAGACCATCACACAGGAAAATTTATTTGAGCGCTCTGTTACTCATGCCGAAGCAGGTTTTTTCCCGGGTTCGCAGGCCAAGAAAAGCTTTTTAACAGCCCTGGTTAACCAAACCTTAAATAAGATTTTCTTTTCGTCTGGCCAAAATTGGCCGGGGATTGTCTCAAGCATAGGCAAGTCTCTTGAAGAAAAACATATGCTAATTTATCTGGATGATCCCAAGCTTTTTTCTTACGCAGTATCGGAAAACTGGGCAGGAGCCATGCCCCGGCCTGCTGCTAAAAAAGAAGCTATATTTCAGGATTTTTTAAGTCTGAATGAGGCCAATCTGGGAGCAAATAAAGCCAACTATTATCTTTCCCGGAACTATCATCTGGAAACAGTAATCGGGAAAGACGGAGAAATAAGACACAGGTTAAAGATAAATTATTTAAATGGTAGCCCGGGTGATGTCTGGCCGGCCGGCAAATATAAAAACAGAGTAAGGTTGTATTTGCCTTTTGGCAGTAAACTGATAAGAGCTTTGTGGGGAGAAACAGATATTACCCATACTGTTTCTAACTTTGCGGATTTTGGCCGTTCCGGATATTCTTTTCCCCTCACCCTTTTGCCTCAAGAACAAAAAAGCTTAATTTTAGATTATGAAATTGCCGGGAAGCTGGAGTTTAAAGATAATAAGTCTCTATACAGAATAGACATTATTAAACAGCCGGGTACTCTCAAGGAGCCGCTGGAGTGGAAGCTGGTCTACCCCATTAATTATAAACTGGAGTCAGGGGAGCAGGGGGTAATTGGGCCGCAGGAACAGGTAATATCTTCGGATCTGTCCAAAGACCGCAGTTTTGAGGTACAATTTAGTAAGTAAAATGGAAAATTTGGGATTTTTGGCAGCAGTAGGAGCAGCGCTTTGTTGGGGATCATACATGGTCCCTTTTAAAAAGTCAAAAAGCTCAAATTTAATTCAATTCCAGGCTTTAATGGCTGTTGGAATAGGTTTATCAGGGCTGATTATTTCAATTGTTTTAAACTATCCTGTTAATTTTAATTTGTATGGATTATTAAGCGGGGTTTTATGGGGAAGCGCAAATGCAATATCCCTGGTTGCTGTAGCAAGCTTGGGGCTCTCAAGGGCTGTGCCTATTATGTCATCTCTTGTAATACTGTCTTCTTTTTTCTGGGGCGCGTTAGTTTTTCGCGAGATTACATCAGGAATAATCATGGGTTTTATTGGAATAGCATTTATTATATTAGGAGTAATAACAGTTAGCTCAACCAACAATGCTCAAAGCAAAAATATTAAAAAAGGGTTATTAACAGCTATTTTAGCGGGTTTGATATTCGGTAGTCAGCTGGTTCCAATAAAAGTTGGCAATGTCAGCACCCGGGATTTTTTCTTTCCTGTTTGTTTTGGCATATTTATCACAGGATTGCTGATATCGCAAGTTATGAAAATAGAATTTAAGAAAGAGGCTGTTAAAGAAAGTTTGTTGAGTGGGTTAATTTGGAACATTGGTAATTTATTGTCGCTACTATCGCTTTCTATTATTGGTTTATCCAAAATGGGTCCGATAAGCCAATCAGCCATACTGGTGGCTGTTTTTTGGGGACTGTTTTATTTTAAAGAGGTTACCCAAAGAAAACAAATGATGCAGGTTTTGATAGGAGCAGCAGTTCTTCTTGCAGGAGTAGTAATTTTGGGATTGGCCTGACCCACGGAGTAAGTTTTTGGGCTTGCTTGGGAGTGATTTTTGTGGTATGATAACTTGTCATGGACAGATTAAGTTTACATGCGCAGGAAAGAATTATTCTTGGCAAAAAAGTTAAAAATTTGCGCAAAAGCGGGAAGTTACCCGGGCATGTTTTTGGCAAGGGTTTGGAAACAGAACATGTGTCAGTTGACGGTAAAACCTTTTTGAAGGTTTTTGAAGAAGCAGGGGAGACTGGTTTAATTGATTTAAAAATTGGCAGCGGAAACCTGCCTGCCGGCAGGCAGGAAATAAGACCTGTTTTGGTGCGTGGTGTGCAATATGATCCTGTATCAGATTTACCAGTTCACATTGATTTTTACCAGGTTAATTTGAGCGAGAAAGTTAAAGTGCCGGTGCCGCTTATTCTAATAGGAGAGCAGCCTGAATCTGTTCATTTGGGTGAAACTATTGTATTGCAAACTTTAAATGAGGTGGAAGTGGAAGCGCTGCCCGCTGATTTAATTGAAAAAATAGAAGTTGACCAAGGCTTGCTTAAAGAAATTAATGATGCCATAACTGTGGGGCAGTTAAGTTATGACAGGGAAAAGTTAACAATTTCAGCTGATCCGGAAGAGATTGTGGTAAAACTGGCTCCGGCTGTGACTGAAGAGATGAAGAAACAAATGGAAGAAGAAGCTGCTGCTGCAGCTGCAGCTCAAGCAGAAGCAGCTGTCCCTGCTGAGGGGGAAGCCGCAGCTGAAGGTGCCGTTGTCGCCGAAGGCTCTGGCGAGCCAAAGGAAGGTGAACAAGCTACTGAAACTGTTCCAGAGACTAAAGAAGAAGCTCCAAAAGAATAATTTTGCGAGACGTAATAATTTCTTTTAGAAATTAAACGTCTCAGCAACGTCTAAATTACAAAGTAATTTATTACGTTGCGTTTAATTTGCGGTGATTATGCGGTAATTTTAGCTTTAATGAGAAATAAATTGTGTGTCTACTGATCTTTTACCAGCTACAATCAGTGGGTATCCATGTCTGTACCAATCTATATGCGCATAAATCGCTCTAAAAGCTTCTGCCAGAGCCATACCTTGATTAGTAATCCAGAAAGCGTCTTGTTGATGTTGACTGAAAGCAGTTCTTGTTACAAGTATTTGACCAGTTGAGTCAAGGCTGTACAGAGCTTTGATGAGTGGTCTGGCAGGCCCACTGCCGGCAAAAGCATCAGCTTCGCTTGGAGGATCAGGTTCGTCATCGACTACTAAAGATGAATATGTTCTTTCCATTTCTTCTGGTGTATAAGAAAGGGCTGTTTTTTGTAAAACAAGATCTCCTAAAATAGCTACTGTATGTGTCATTGCCAAAGTAGGTACTTCCATGCATACTTCCGCCAGAGGGCGCAGTCTGTTTTGTTTGGCATCTGCATATAAAACATTGGCTAAAGCTTCTACTTGACTGCGTGAAACATGATGGAATCTGTCTACTAAACACATTAATACATTTTTGCGATCTATTGGTGGAGGTTCAGGCAGAGTGACTGCATTGGTTATTAATGTTGATTCTACCATATTTGCTGATTATACTAACATCTATATAAAAAAATATCAAGATACTATTTTGATATTTGACAAGTTAATATGACTATGGTACTATGACTATAGTCATATGATACAACAAACAGTTTCCAAATCTCAATTTAAAGCCCAAGCTTTGGAGTATTTAAGGCTGGTTCAAGCCCAAAAACAGCCCTTGATAATTACCCATGCAGGTAAGCCGGTTATTAAAGTTACTCCTTATCATGAAGAATCAGATCCTGAAGCTATACTAAAGTCCTTGCGCGGAACATTGGTTTATTATAAAGATCCAAATGAACCAGCAATTAGCCCGGATGAATGGGAGGTTCTTAAGTGATAATGTTAGACACTAATGCATTAATTTGGTGGACCACTGCTCCAGAAAAACTATCCAAAAAAGCTCGTAATTTTCTTGAAAAACATATAAAAGAAGAGATATTAGTTTCATCAATTAGCATTTGGGAGGTTTATACATTGATTAAAAAAAATAAATTGCGATTTCTTACCAATACTGATATTTGGTTGGAAAGCCTGGAAAGTTTATCTTATGTCAAATTTGCACCGGTAGATAATAGAATAGCCGCTCAATCTGTTAAACTACCTGATTTAGATGAGGCTGATCCGGCTGATAGGATTATTATAGCTACGGCAATGATAAATGGGGTAACTCTTGTAACTTCTGATAAAAAGATTTTAAATTATCCTCATGTCAGGTCTATTTGGTAGAAGGCCAAGAGGCAAACATAATACTTTTCCCATCATGGGGTAGTTTTTGCCAGAGTTCTTCTGTTATAAAAGGCATAAAGGGATGTAGGAGTTCCAAGGATGTTTTGAAAACATATTCCAAGGTTGATTGAGCCTTACTGCGGCGGTCTTTCATCATGGGGTAGTTTTTGCCAGAGTTCTTCTGTTATAAAAGGCATAAAGGGATGTAGGAGTTCCAAGGATGTTTTGAAAACATATTCCAAGGTTGATTGAGCCTTACTGCGGCGGTCTTTTGATTTTTCAATATAAATATCAGCAAATTTATGCCAGATAAACTCATAAAGTGTGTCTGTTACCAGATGCAGCTTAAATTCCTCCAGATTTTTGGTCACTGATTTAATAGTCTTATTTAATTCGTCAATAATCCATTTGTCATCAGAATGTTTCATTACTTCAACGGCCGTATCATTATTGTTATGTTCAATAATAAACTTCCCAATATTCCATAATTTAGTACAAAAATTTCTAAAGTTTTTGGCCCGTTCATCCATAGTTTGTCTGGAAGCTTTACCATCCCTGCCGGGAGCAGAATAGCTATACAACGCCATGCGGGTGGCATCTGTGCCCCACTGACTTCGCAGCTCATTAGGATCAATGCCATTACCCAAAGATTTGGAAAACTTTCTTCCTTGCAAATCCCGCAGCATGCCATGAAAGAACATGTTTTTAAAAGGAATCTCGTCTTTAAACCAAAGCCCCAGCATAATCATTCTGGCAATCCATAAAAATTTTATTTCTGGAGCCGAAGTTTCAAAATCCCATGGATAATATTTTTTTAATTCTGCAGTCTGTTCAGGCCAGCCTAAAGTAGACAGAGGACACATACCTGATGAAAACCAGGTATCCAAGACTTGGTCGTCTTGTACCCAACCCGGACCCGGAGATTCTAAGGAAATTTTTATATCAGCAACTTGTCCCAAGCGAGTGGAGCGAGTCGAAGGATACCAAACAGGAATGCGGTGACCCCACCAGAGAGATCTGGAAATTGACCAGTCATGCAAATTTTTAATCCAGGCAGTTAAAATTTTCAAATAATTTTTGGGAATAAAATTAACTTTTTTAATATTTTTTAAAGCTTTCTCTGCCAAGGGTTTCATTTTAATAAACCATTCTTCGGAAATAATAGGTTCAACAACTGTTTTGCACCGTTCGCACACAGGTACGGCATGAGTATAGTCTTCCTCTTTAATCAAAATACCTTTTTCTTTTAGTTCCGGAATCATGGCGTTTCTCGCTTCATTAATCTTCATTCCGGCGTATTTTCCGGCGATTTTAGTTAATCTGCCTTGTTTATTAATCACATGAATAATTTCCAGATTGTGTCTTTTGCCAATCTCGTAATCTAATATGTCATGCCCGGGAGTGACTTTTTCAGCCCCGGTTCCAAATTTAGGATCAATTGCTTTGTCAGCAATAACTTTCATTTTCTTTTTACCAGACAATGTTGCTATTTCAAATTCTTTGCCAATGTATTTTTGATATCTTTTATCATCCGGATTTACTGCCATTGCGGTGTCGCCAAATTTGGTTTCAGGGCGGGTCGTTGCAACTATAATCGGGCCGTATTTTAAATAATAAAGCTTATCTTTCCGTTCTTCGTACTCCATTTCCACATCCTCAATAGCAGTGCCGCATTTGGAGCACCACTGGACAATATAGGCTCCTTTATATAAAAGATCCTGCTCCCAGAAAAATTTAAATTCTTCAAAAACCGCTTTTTGTACTTTTGGTTCAAGTGTAAAAACTTCCCTTGACCAGTCTGCAGATAACCCCATAAATCTCCAGGTAGAGGAAACAGAATTATAAACTTCTTCCTTGAATTGCCAGGCTCGCTTTAGCCATTCTTCCCGGCCCAGTTTGCGTTTGGATAAGTTTTCTCTAGCCAGTTTTTTATCGAAAGTAGCTTCAAATTGAATTCCGGCATGGTCAACTCCTGGGAGCAGTAACACGTCATGTCCCTGCATTCTTTTAAAGCGGGCAATAGCATCCATAATGGAGTGTTCCATGGCATGGCCCAGATGTAAATCTCCTGTTAAATTGGGCGGGGGAACAAGAAGCGAGTACGGTTTTTTAGTTGACTCTGGATTAGCTTTAAAAAACCCGCTTTCCTCCCAAAACTTGTACCATTTTTCCTCAACTTGGCTGTGATTATATTGTTTATCCATGAGGTAAGTTTATCACGAATTTAGATAGAAGGGAGTAGCGCAGCCGCCAGCTTGATTAAAAAATTGTGCAATACTAGAGGATTTTTAAGCAATAGTTTGCTGGGTAAGTTTGTAGGATGTCTCTCTAAGTAACCAAAAATTAGGGATGTCGGTTGGATTAAGAGAGTCTTCGAGAACATGAGTTCTGGTTGATTTTAATTCGTGAGTTAAGCGTGCGCGATCTTTCGGAATGTCGTAATAACTCAAGAGATCTTGGTGACGCCTTAAAGCTGTTGCAGCAAGCGCTTTGATAGCTGGGGAACTTTTAATAATCCTTTGTGTTAGAGGAGTATCTCTTGTAGAAAGTTTCTTCCCTGTCAAGTGGAAGAGAACACCCCATATAATACTTCCTAAAAATGCTCGAGAAACCGCACGAGGATCGATTTCTCGTGAGCGAAGGTTGGCCACAGTAGGATTTTCCCCCGTAATATCTAAAAGAAAACTCGTAGCAGTATGTATCCCCAGAGAGAGTGTTGTTCTATCTTTTCGCTCCTGGTGAGTAATCGGTTCGGTTTCTAGTTGTGCTGTCATAAACGAGGTAAGTATAATATAAAAAATTTAAGTTGTCAAATGGCTGTTGTACCTTGGTAAGCTTGGCACTAATATGCTAGGGATAAATTAGGGTTTGCCTGAAGTTTCAACGGATCTTTGCAGGGTTTGATAAAAAAAGCAGCGGCAGCTATCATGGCAGCATTATCAGTACAGAGCGCCACAGGCGGAATGTACAATGTACAATTTACAATGGACAATTGACAATTTTTTTCAAACTCGGAACGCAATTTTGCATTAGCTGCAACTCCTCCTGCAATCATAATTTGTTTAACTTTATATTTTTGGGCTGCTTTAATAGTTTTTGTTACCAGCACATCAACAATGGCTTGTTCAATTGAAGCAGCGAAATTTCGTTTATCGTTTATCGTTAATCGTTTATTGGAAACGATATTCGATACACTGGTTTTAAGTCCGGAAAAGGAAAAATCAAAGTCTTTGCTGTCTATCATTGGTCTTGGCAATTTGTATGAATCCTTGCCTTTCTGGGCCCGCTTCGCGAGGCGAGCCAGTTTACTAATTCCCGGACCACCCGGGTAGGGCAGGCCCAGTAATCTCGCGCATTTATCAAAACATTCCCCTGCCGCATCATCTCTGGTTCCTCCCAGATAAATATATTTGCCGTGACTTTTAAATAAGACTAAATCAGTATGCCCTCCGGAAACAAGTAAACCAAGACAGGGAAATGCAGGTATAGTGTATAGTGTATCAAGTATAAAGGGTTTATTTTTTTGTTTTCTCCCTCTATACTCTATACATTCTACTTTATACTGATTATCGATCCAATTTGCATAAAAATGGCCAATAAGATGATTAACCGGAATTAAGGGTTTATTCCAAACTAAAGCTAATGTTTTTGCTGTTTCCACTCCCACAAGGAGCGATCCAATCAATCCTGGGCCGTATGAGACGCTAATAGCGTCCAAATTTTCAATTTTCAATTTACAATTTTCAATTGCTTCTTGAATGACTGGAATAATGCTTTTGATCTGCTCCCGTGCTGCCTGCTCCGGAATTATCCCACCATATTTAGCTTGTAGGGACGCGCTTGATGCCACTATATTGGACAATATAGTTATTCGATTGTTGTTGTTTGTTAATACTGCAGCTGCTGTTTCATCGCAAGTTGTCTCGACGCCAAGTATAATCATGAGTTTTAAGTAACCCAATACCAGCCCATGAAGAGCATGGTGTAGGCAGACAGCAAAAGCAGGGAAAAAATAATGCCTATTTTTTGTAAAACCTCGTTTTCAATCAGTCCCAAAAGAATAAAAATAGGGAAAATGGTCAGTATGTATCTTGGCATGGCAATTAAAGTACTGGAAAAGGCAGGTAAAATCAGAGAAAGAAGATAAAAAATAGAATAAGCAGGTTTTAGCTTATAAAGGGAAAAAATAAATCCAAAGACCCCCCCTATAAAAAAAGCTAGTTCCGTAAATACTCTGGCCGGATTGCCTATCTGAAAAATTCCTACAGATTTTAGATAATTTAAGTATCCTAAAACAGGTTCCCAGGGCAGGGAAAAATGTCTGTTCCACTCACTCTCATTAGTCAAAAACCCCCATGGATTTTGAAAAAGAACTTGCTGAAAGAGCATATATAAAGGAATAGGTAAAAGAGACAGGCAAAGTAAAAAAGTTTTTAGGGTAAGAATTTTTCTAAAATTAAAATTTTTTCCTTGAGCTAAAAGATGATCCCCTAAAACCGCTGCAAAAGTGGCCAGTCCGGCTAACCTGGTGGCTATTGATGCTGCGGCAAAAAAAGACGAAAGTACAGTTTTTTGTGTTCTGGCAAAATAAAAACAAGCCAAAGTGACAGCTAAAAACAGGCTTTCCGAATAAACAGTTCCCAAATAAAAAGAAGTGGGGAAAATGAGTAAAGCAAAAATAGCCCTCTTGGCTACTTTTTCCGGAAAATCCAAAAGAGTGAGTTTATAAAGAAAAAATAATGAGGCGATAAGGGATAAGTGAGAAATTAAAAGACCTGCAAAGGTAATATCTAGGCCAACTATGTTTAAAATCTTCATTAATAAAGGATAGAAGGGGAAAAAGACTGTTTGCTCTGGCAAATAGTTGTTTTCAACAATGCCCCGGAAATGTCCCCCGTCCCAATTGGACCATCTAAACCAGTAGTCTGTTGTGTTATCAGCAAAAGACAGCTTTTGAGTATAAGGGTCAATTTGGGGAAAAGTGGACAGGCCAAAATAGGTGATAAAAAGCAAAGCTGCCTTCCAGCCCAAAAACAGCAGCAAACAATATTTTAAAATGGAAAGATTTTTGGTCACAGGAAGTATGGTACAAGGAATATCATTTCTTATCAACTCCTCTGAAGCGTGGAGCTATGGGCATTTAACCGTGAATTCAATTCTCCCGATTAGTTCTTCAGTATCCAGTTCTCCGGCGTAAGCGTCTGCCTCATATTTTATATTCGGTCCGAATATCATAGTGCTATCAACTCCATGTATAACAGTTGTTTCTCTCGGGAGTAGCTGAACAGCCGCCATTTTTGGAAACGGAGGAGGCTTTTTTATATAAACCCGGACTTGTTCTTGCTTTCCCGAAGTTGCTAGCTCAAGGTCAATATGCGGTCCAAGTTCAAGTTTTCCTAATTTATGTCCCTCCTCTGCGCAACTGGCTGTCAGATAAAAACCATTGTTTTCAGCAGTTACCCGGCCTTGTCCGCTGACAGAGACAGTGGGTTGGATGAATTTTTCACTGGGTTTGCAGGAAACAAAGGGAAGAATTGCGTATGTCATTATAGGAATAAGTTCTCTTAAAATGTTTCTTTTGGTTTCATGTTCTCTCATATATCCCAAATTGTAGCAAAATTAAAGTAAATATACAAACTATGGGATTATTCTAATTTAATTTACCTGTGCCCACCTCGATTCCGCTCAGTGTAAACTCCGTAGAACCATTGTTTAACATAAAGAATTTATGGTACTCTTTATTTAATGTCCAAAAAGAGTTTTGTGGTTATTTTAATTTATAGCTGTTGAGAAACTATACCCATAGAAAAGACAAAAATATTTAATAAAAAGGCCCATAAAAGATAATAGATAATGAAAGTAATAACAATTGTAATGATGTAATTTTTAGTTTTAAAGGGTTTCTTTACGATAAATTTCTTGGAAACTGCATAAATAATTAGAAAAATTATCGCAATAGCAATTATGCAATAAGGTAATAAATTTCCAGTGCTAAACATCCAAACAACATCAGGGCGTATGGTTTGAATAAATGCACCCCAAGAAAACCAGCTAAATAAATCAGACATTAATAAATAGCCTCCAGTTTGCCTTTATTGGTAATTAATTTAAGAAGTACTAAACCGCCGATATTGATTTTTTGTTTATCTTGACCTTTTTCTTTAATTGTAATTTGAGTTTGACTCTTCTTTTGGTTATAGTGAGCAGTCATTTTAATATCACCTTTAATTTTTATTTCCTGTTCCAGCTCCTTTAATATATTAGCCTTCTTATCCCAGGAAAATTCTACTTTTAATTTATTTTCTTCTAACTTGATTGTGGGTTGATTGTCATAGGAAATTGATTCAATGGAGATTTTATCGCGGTGGGGTTTCTCCTTTTCCTTAATCTGCGCTTTTAAACTGTGGCCTGCTTTATCAGTTATAGTAACCAAGCCGTTTTCTTCGGTAATTTTATCAATGCTGCTTTGATTATCTTGCCCGGTAATTTCTATTTCTTTTTTGTCCGGGTTAAATGCCAAAATCGCTTCCGGTGAAGTTTTATCGACGTGAACATCAATTTTTTTGACCTCTTCTTTATTCCCCACTAAATCCGATGAATAGTAATAAATTGTACTGGTGCCTTCCGAGCTAATGGTTAGCGGCTGGGTGTAGATTTGCCAAGTGGAATTATCAAAACTGTATTTAGTTTCTTTCAAACCGGTTCCACCTGCATTGTCACTTGCCGATAAAGAAAGATTTACATCCGATAAAAACCAGTTATTTTTGCCGGCAGTTCCCTGAAAATGGGTTGTGGTGGACGGGGGAATATTATCAACAGGCTGCAACAGCAGGGGTTGGGGAGCTTGGGGATTGAAGTTTAAATTATAGTCAAGATTTACTCCCGGGCTGGCTGTTCCCTGGCTTACAACATTTTCAGTTCTGGTGGCAGTATAATAGTCAACCCCAACATGATAATCTCCGCTGCCAGTTCCTGTTAAGGCAACTTTGTAATCACCGGCAGGATTTTCCACAAATACCCATTTCATATCAGTGGTTGGGTCAACTAAAGATTGGCCTACATTATTTCCTTGGCTGTCTTGAACAGTTAGAGTAACAGGTGACGCTACCCAGGCAACCATTACTTCATCAGGCGCCCCTGCTAAATTAGAGGGAGTATAGGTAATACCCAGTTTGCTAAAAATTAAGGAAGTAGCTGCATTAGGCAGATTGGCATGTTTACTGGTTACGGTTAATCCTATGGTATTGGCAAGATTACTGCTTGATGTAAGGACCGTGTTGTCTCCGTCAGCAGTGCCGGCGCTGCCAATCGGTTTGCCGTCTTTCCAAAGATAGGGGTGAACATAATTTTCTATCTGCATTTTTTCCCAGGTATCTTGGCCTGTGCCTACAATGTTAAATAACTCCACACCCTTTTGGCTAAAAATATTGGCTGTATTTTGAGGATTGGAGGTATTCTTAAGAAAGTTATTAATCTCCTGCATACTGGTCCAGCTAAAAGGACTGCCATTATTAATTAGGTAATCGTAGTTGATTGGCAGTAAATCTTTAATTCCTTTGATGTGGTCATGGATCATTTGAAAGGAGTTCTCATTAAAATTAAAAGACAATAATTTAATCATCATGCCTAGCGCTGCTTTACTAACAGGATCCCAATTAGGAGGAACTTCTGCGCCTTCCCAAGTGTAGTAAGCAAAAGTAGAACCGGAATTCGGAGAACCAACAAGAAAAGCTTTACTAATATCTCCGCGATAATTTGGCGATTCAACATAACTTCGAACTACCAGTCCTCCCAAACTATGCGCTATTACATTAACTTTAGTAATGCCGGGATTAGCTGTTTTAGCTCTGTCAATAGCTTCTGCCAGATATTTTTTTGCAGGAAGGGCTGCTCCCGGATCCGCATCTGTCCAGTCATTGGTTTTTCGCCAGTCATAAAAGCTAATAAAATAATCCTTATCTTTTTGATAGCCGGCTTTTTCCAAAGAATCCATAAATTGCCGCCAGCCACCTTCCGCGGTATACATCCAGTTCCAACCAGAATCACCACGGTCAGCCAACACTCCTAGGTTAAGCGATGCAGCAATCCCCGGGATTAAAATCAGGGGGGTTTTGGAAGAAGGGGGAGGTGGATCAGGAGCATTAGTATTAACTAAGTAAAGAGGAGAACTACCAATAAATCCTCCGCAAATATCATAGAGTCTAACTTGAACTTGATTAATACCTTGTTTAAAAAGGGATGTAACATTTTGAGGAGGTTTGGAAGAAATGAAAGCGCAACCATTGTCATATCTGAATGTGACAGATGCGGAAGTACCATCAGGTCTCTTAATAACCCAAACCATAGCAGCATCATCTACACTAGTGTTTCCTGTTCCATCCGGATTCCCGCTGAAAATAATTTGTCCGTTTTGATAATCAATATTAAAATTAACAGTCAGGAATGTTGACCCCGTATTTCGTTGTCCGGGAATGCCTGTAGTGATAGTATAGGGTATGGTTACTGCAACAGCTGATTGAGGCAAGGCTGCCGTAAACAAAACTATTACAGATATTACAAAGATTTTTACAAGATATTTCAGAAATTTAATCACACTTTTATTATGTCAGTAAGTTTAGCTATAATGCAATGTATGATCCAAAAGCAGGAGAAAAAATTTATAAAAGATGCTTTGTGGCTTTCTTATACGGCTTTAAAAGATTTTTTAAAATGTCCCAGATCCTATTATTTGAAAAACAGGTACAGGAATACTGAAACAGGCAACAGACTGCAAATAGCTTCAGCTCCCATGACTTTGGGTTCCCTGGTGCATGATGCCATTAAATGGTATTTGCAAACTAATAGAGTAGCAAGCTTGGAGGATGTAATTAAAAAATTCCGCAATCACTGGTTAAAATATCAGGGCAAAAGAGGTGGTTTTGCTTCCCGCGAAGAGGAGGGTGGTTTTGGGAAACGGGGTCTTTCTATGCTTGATAATTTTTATAAAAACAGAGAGATTTTGGAGAAAAATATTCCCAGCTTTAATTTTTTAAGGTTTATGTTGGATGAAAAAATCGTTTTAAACGGCAAACTGGATTTTCTGGGAGAGAGATCGGATGGAAGTTTGCATGTACTTGATTTTAAATCAGGATCAAAAGATGAAGAAGATTCAACCCAACTGCACACATATGCTATTTTGGCAGAATCAAATTTTCAAAAACCAATTTCAAAAATCAGCTACTGGTATTTGGATAGAGACAGCGCTCCTAAAGAGGCTGTTTTAGATTCTCTGGAAGAAAAGCTGAAGTGGCTTAAAGAAAAAGCAATGCAAATTCAAAAATCTATTAGAGAAGATCATTGGGTTTGTATTAAGGGAGAAAATCTTTGCAATGACTGCAGGAACTATCAGGCTATTATTGAGGGCAAGGGAGAATTCCAGTTTTCTGATATGGAATTTAAAAAAGATGTCTATTTTCTGCCCAGACAAAATGTTTTTAAAACTCACGATTTAGGCGAACCTTTAGATAATTTAACACGCGATGATTTTTATGCGGATTCTAAATAGAAAATTACAAGATTTAAAAAGATTTAAAGAAATACAAATTTTTAATCCGTTTAAAAATTGATTAAAGTTTTATTGCATAAGCAACAGACTTAATTATTTAAGGCTGATTTCTGCCAAGGTATTATGTTTGTGGTTTAGAGTTTAGGAAAATCTTTGCTCCCAACAATGCGAAATCAAACAAGCGATCATAAAAATCTTCTGACGCCATCCATTCATATAAACCCTGTTCGTTTCTGGTTAAAATACCATCTCTTTGAAAAGCTTCTGCAGCAATTTTAAATACAGTCATAACTGGACTATTTAACTGTTCATCAGAGAACATATTTTTTTCTCTGGCTCTAAGGTATGCAGGCACCAGCAAAAAATGTGCCCATAAATCTGCCATAAAATAAACAGGCATAACATCTATTTGTAAATGTAGCGCATGCAGTTGAAGGGCTTTTAAAATATCGGTTTCGTGTTCTGGTGGAATTTCCAGAGAAGGGATGAGTAAATTTTCCGCCACATAGGAAGATGCTAAATCAAAAGCACTGATATTATAGATTTCTTTGGCAATAAAAAACTTTAACTGGAAATCGGAAAACTGTCTTGCAAAATCATCTGATATTCTAATTTCGTTGAAATAAAGTTTTGTTGAGTTAGGAATGATTACTAGAGATTGTCCATCTTTAATTTTTAACTGTATACCTTGCTGAACTGGCGGTTCATAAATAATTGCTTGTAGTAGGGCAGGTAAATGTTCTAGCGCAGGGGTTTTGTTGGTTATCTGATTAAGGGTAGTAATTCTAATAGGGGCGTCTGCAAAAAGTGGACTAAAAGCTGACAGCGATGGTTTCCCTTGCTGGTTATCCAAAAGCAACTGCCCCGCAAATACCAAATCTCTAAACTCTATTTCGGCTATCATTGATTGAGCTAAACTTTCCACATCTAACCTTGACCATTCTCCTATTTCTCGTCTGATGCCGACTGGTGCTGGTAATTGTAATAATGGGTTGTCTGGAGAGCATGCTAATGTAGCTGATACGGCAGATAAAAAAACCAAGAAAGCCCGTCGGTCCATTCGAGGTCCATAAGATTTTTCAGATTCAGTTCGCATGGAGGGGATTTTACCACAAACCTAATTTAATTTCCGCCAGAGTATTGTGTTTGTGGAGGCCGTTGTCCGGGGCTGATTCAAAAAGCTTAATGGAGGAAATTTTAATTGGATCTAAATTGCCGGCTGCAATTTTCTCCAGCTTTTCTTCCAGATTTTTGTCAATATGGAAATTATTTTTTAATTTGGCTATGGAGATATGAGGCACAAAACGCCGTTCATTTACAGATAAGCGCAAAAATTCCAATTCGTCTTTGATTCTTTCGGCAATTAGAAAAAGTTTATCAATATCGCCTTTAACCCCTATCCACAAAACATAGGGACTGTGAATAGAAGGAAAACCGTCAATATAGGCAGGAGTTATTTCAAAGGGTGAAATCTCAAAAGAAGCTTTTTTGATGATATTTATTAATTTATCTTTTAGCTTTTCAGGCTGTTCTCCTAAAAAAGCCAAAGTCAAATGGATTTTATCCAAATTAGTCAGTCTTGCTTCTGGAATTAATGTGTGCAAACTATTTTGTATAGCTTGAAACTGCAATAAATTCTGCTTTGGGATTTCTAAAGCTATAAAAAAGCGCATGTTATTGTTATTTTAAGGTTGCTTTTTTGCGATTCTTCGAATCTAAAAAAATCGCATACTAGTTATTGACAACTATATAATAATAAGTTAAAGTTAAAATAACAACTAAATATTAACCCGTTTAAATTTCAAAGAAATTTTTTCGGGTAAATCAAGAGTGATGGGGAGAGTTTTGGCTCATTGATCCATCCAGCAACCTAGTTATACAAAGGTGCTACACCCAACCCGAAAGGGAGGATTAGACTCGTACCGGTGGGTACATGTAAAAATTTCACCTCTCTTTCAAGAGAGGTTTTTTAATGCAAAAAATATGAACAGATCAATCGAGTTAGAAAAATATACATTGAAAAAAGGAGAACCTTTTTCGTTTAATCATGGTCAAGTGGGCTTAGCGACTTTGGAGATTGGCGGTAAAGCTATACCCCATCTTCAAACTTTAGATTTTCCTGTTTCAGACCCATGGAGCTTGCATTTAAGAAGATCAATAGCGGGTCTTCGCGCCAGAAGAGTTTTTAACGGGACTTCAGTTACGGAACTGGGTATTGGCGATGGAAGAAATATTAGAGAAGTTGGTTCTAGTGTTGCAGGTATTTTGGGGGTTGATATTGAAAGATGGAGAGTTGAAGTGGCTGCTCTTAATCTGGCCGATTATGCGGCGAAATTACCCATTGAACTTTGGGTGGGCGACGCCATTAGCTATCTTCAAGAGCTTAAGGGAACAGGGGAAAATGTTTCTGGTTGGGCGATCATGTGTCTTCCGCAGTCTCCGGAAGGGATCAATCTTGCCGATCGTTATGATGGAGCGTCAAATTTAAGTGCGTATCGAACCGATTGGGAGATAGCCGGCCTGACTTTGAATGCGGCAGTTTTGGATTATTTAAGGCAAGTTGCGGATCAAACCTTAAGAGCATTAATAATTCTATCAGATCGTATTCCTGAAGAGATAAAGCATTCGCTTTTCGTTAGAACAGGCTGGGAAGTTGAACAAGCCACCAGAACACCAGAGCCCATACAACAAGATCCGGATACAGGGATAGCTTGGGTTTCAAGGGTGGATGATGGGAGAAGATTTTTTGAAAGGATTGATGGTTATTTTGAGCCGGTTACAGCATTTGATGCAGAGCAAAGAAGAAAGGTAAGTTTAGAATCTGGTTTGGGAAGAGAAGTGCTAAACTTATATCATCATTTGACTGTATATCAGCTTAGGCCTAAATAAATATGACAAACAGAGTTGAAAAATTTAAAAAGGAATTAAAAAAAGGGAAGGTGATCATTTTAGATGGGGGTATGGGTACGGAAATTAAAGCCCGTGGGGGTAAAACAACTTTACCTCTTTGGTCAGCAGAAATTTTGTTAAAAAATCCGAATCTGGTTAAACAAATACACCTAGATTATATCAAAGCTGGTGCAGAAATTATTACCACTAACACCTTCAGAACAACAAAAAGGACTTTTAAAAAGGTTGGTATGGAAGATAAGGCGAGGGAAGCAACAATTGTGGCCTGTATGCTAGCAAGGCAGGCAAGAGAAGAATCTGGGAAAGATGATGTTTTAATAACAGGATCAATGGCTCCTTTGGAAGATTGTTATAGCCCTGATTTAGTTCCTCTGGATAGTGAACTGAAAAAAGAACATTTAGAGTATGCGAAAAATTTAAAAGATGGAGGGGTTGATTTTCTCCTTGGAGAAACTATGATTTCTTTACGAGAAATTAAAGCGATATGTGAATCTGCCAAGAAAGTTGGACTGTCATTTGCTATTAGCTTTTGTTGTGATAAAAATGGGAATTTATTAAGTGGTGAAAAACTTGAGGATGCAGTTAAGCTTGTTGAAAAATATAATCCACTATTTTTATCCTTAAATTGTATGAGTTTAGATTTAATCTCTAAGACTTTAAAAAAGATTGTAAAAATAACATCTTTACCTGTTGCAGTCTATGCTCAAGGGGATGGCGAACCAGCGGATGATGAAGGTTGGAAGTTTAAAGGAAATAATAGGCAGGACATTTATTCTAAATATGCTAAGCAGTGGCTAAAGGATGGAGCGCGAATAATTGGTGGATGCTGTGGTACAAACCTCGACTATATCAGAAAACTGGTTGCTATTCTTTAGTTCCTACCAAATAAATGGCCTGCCAGGGTTTGTAATTTGATTTGAAAGTTTCTTTAATCAGGGTTTCTCCCCTTCTGGTAACTGTTCTGGAGAATACGACATCTGCTCCCCAGGCTGCCCAGTCCACCTGTTTAACCTCCCCTTTGGGTATGGTGGGATCATCCTGGCGGAGTTCCGCAGGAGGGGGAGTTTGATTAGTCACAATTGATTTGGTCAGGGTGGCTACCCTGCCATCCGGCGTGCCAAATAAATCTACGAACAAAGTATTCCCCGCAGTATAGGCCTGGATTAAAATATGGGCAGCAGTATCATTTTTAAACTGAAAATCAACGCTGGGGTAAAAAACAGTAGCATCCAAACCCGGAGGAAAGCCTTGTTCGTAATAACCCACCCTGTAGGCATGGGCTGTTCTTTTAATAACAGGTAGTCCGGCATTTAAAACTGCCCTAAAAAGCGTGGTAGAATCCTGGCAAACTCCTCCCCCGTCATCCAAAACAGTTCTACCTTCTTTGATGACATAGGCTTTGCGAAAACCGGTGGCTTCGGTAATATCTCCTATGGTTTGATTAAATGAAAAAATTTCACCGGGCGGGATTAGTACCCCGTTAATCTTAGAGGCTGTCAGGTTGATATTGTAAATTCTATTGGGAATGGAGCCTGCGAAATAAGAAATTCCCTGACCTAAAAGCTCTTTTATTCCAAGTGAGTTCACATCTTGAGTTTGAATTTTAGGTTTGACCACTGCTACAGGCAAGTTGATAGTTTTTTGAGATTGATTTAGGGTATCAGTTATTAACTGATAGGTTTGGTCTTGATCCAGTCTCCTGCCTTCTTGGGAGGCCTTGAAAGCAGTCACTCTTTTGGTTTGCGGATTAAATTCAAACAAGCCTTCCTGCACTTCCTGATTTATTGAGGAGGCAATTTTTTGCAGGTAAGTCAGGGTTTTATTTTTGTCCAGCAGAAGATCGCTGCCGCTTTCTAAATCCAAAATGGCCAGCAGCTGTTTGGTGTCTATTTCCCAGGTGTTGGTATCAAAAATAAGCTTGACAGGTTCTTCTTGGGTATTTTCCAAAGCTATTTTTGCTTTTTGGACATGCTCTGTAGTGATTTTGGGAGGGATGATTTTAAAAGGAAGTTCTTCTGTGGTTTGGCCAAACAGCAGAAAATCCTCTATTAAAGTTTTAAGCTTTTCTTTATTGAGTTCCCGGCCATCTTTGGCCTCTTTGATCTGGATCTGGGCAGAAGGGGAAGAATCCTGGCTTGCTTCGGAGAAGATTATTTGGGCATCCTGGGGTTTTTGATAAGCGGAAGCTGCGATTTTTTCCAGTTGACTGCCCAACTTTAAATAAATTTTGGGTTTTACTTTGGCATTTAAAAATAAAGTCTTAAGTTGATCAGTTAATCTTTGGGTGAAGATACCTGTCCTGCCGATTTTGAAAGTTTCATCCAGAGCAGAATAATCCAGTTTGGCCGAGGAAGTGGCCAGATCAATGAAGAATGAATCAAATTGCAGTTTCTCCTCTGCTCTTTGGTTAAATTTGGAAGCAATGACTCTTTGGGCCTGGGCTTTGGTTAAAAAAGTGATATTGGTATCTCCCACGAAAGTAAAGGGCAAAAATTTATCCTGAAAAATTACTTCAAAAGTTAAGATAATTAATAAAATGAGAATGATTAGAAGAATACTAGGAAGAGCGAGTTTTTTAATAAATTGAAAATTCTTCTTTCCCATGGGCATATTTTACCGCTATTAGGATATAATAGAAAGAATGAAGAAGATAATAATTATTGCCTTGTCGCTGGCTATTGTTTTGGGATTTTTATTCTGGAAATTTGGGCCAAACATTTTTCAAAAGAGCGGGCCAGCAGGCCCGGTGGAG